>OBKS01000566.1_pt1 | contig 34728 bp, 52 predicted proteins | sample 1517381 | NCBI WGS metagenome assembly OBKS01 (sample SAMN04571686, study PRJEB22368) | human gut metagenome | biome: human gut; material: stool | host: Homo sapiens | place: Luxembourg | collected 2012-08-03 | reverse complement strand
AGACGTTGTATGAGTGTTGATTTTAGCTTTATATCCTAATTTATTTAATGTGTCTTTTTATAAAAGAAAAAGCTATCCGAAATCGAATAGCTTTCCCTTATCCGCGGTACCCACAAATGTGTTACCGAAATAAATACCTGCAGTGCCTGATACAATGTATCATCACTGAAATTCATCTTTATAATAACATGAATTTCTTTAAAATCAAGCGTTTTACAAGGCAATGTTGGTTATAGCTTTTACGATTTCAGTGTCAATTCTGTCCATTGTTTCTTTAGATAACTGTATTTTTCCAATTGGATCTAATGCATTAATCGATTTCTTAATTCTATATTTACTAATTGTTGTTATAGATAAAATCTTTGCATATGAATCTTTGGCTTTTCCGTTGTAGAAATTAGTTATATTTTGGAGCATATTCAAGGCTTTGTTGATAACATCTGCAATTTCATTAGTCGTATAATGAATTATACCATCAGAAGCAGCCTTCTTCGGTTTGATTATCATACAATAATGTTCAATCAAGGAATCGTGAAACGTGACCGATTGCCCTTCATGATATTTAAAAGTTCCGTTTTCATCCATTAATAAATCTTCTATTATTGCAGAAAAAGCTGCAAGATCTTGCATACTTTTCAAAACGTCACTAAATACATTTTGAATTAGTTCATTCCCCAGATTGATATTAGATTTATTGGCTTTAGAGGTTAATGGCAGTACGGTTATTTCTCCAGAATTAGGAGAGTCTTTTTTATTTAGTACTACAGCGAAATGATTTCCACTCAGTTCATTCCCTATAGATGTGCCAAAGTTTACCATAACAATGGTTCCACGTTTATATTTAATGAATCTGTTTTTTCTACTAGGGTTATTGTCTCTTTTGAAAGCTGTTGCTTGGAAATGTAGCCAACTATCTAAATTATTGAATTTAGGATTTTTACAATCCTTAATGATATTTTTAAAAGTATCATTACTAGCATCTAAAGATTTACATTTATTACTTATTTCTTGTTCAGTCATCTTATCCCTCCTTATATAATCATACCTAAATTACTTATTATCCTTCTTAACTCTTTCATATTCCATTTGTGTTACTGTATCCACTGTGTGCTGGCCTTTGTCATCTAGTGATCTATAAATAGTAAGATGTTCTTTTTCGTGGGGAGTTAGGAAAGTATCGATAAATCCTTCTGGATGTTCTCGAGCGCTGTTACGACAATCAGTAATACCATATAAAAAGTTTAAATCAACGTTAAAAAAATCGCATATTTGTTCTTTCATTTCATCGCTCGGCGCACGTTTACCTGATTCCCACATAGAAATTGTATTTCTCTTAATATTTAATCCATCTGCTAACGCTTGTTGCGATATTCTTCTTTCTTCTCTAAGTAATTTTATTGTGTCTCCGATAGTTCTCATAGTATCTCCATTCTGGCAAATTCATATATTAATAGCTTTCTATCTTAAGAATATCACAAAATGTGACAAAACGAAAAGAAAAACTTCACATTTTGTGAACTTTTTCGTTGACACAAATTACAACCAGGGGTATTATACATGTGTAGTCACAAAATGTGACGTTAGAAAGGATGGTAAAAATGCCAGATAGCAAAACTATTGGTACTCGAATTAAAAATTTAAGAGAATCGAAACATTATTCTCAAGAAAAATTAGGAGAATTAGTAGGCGTTTCAACTTCAACGATTTCAATGTATGAAATTGGGGAAAGAATTCCTAGAGACGAGTTAAAAATAAAGATTTCAAGAGCTTTAGGGAAATCTGTAAACTATATTTTTTTTAAAGAATAAAGTCACAAAGTGTGACCTCAGACATTATTTAAAGTCTTATGCCAGGAATAAGTACTACCAATAACTACCACAGAAAGGAGAATACATTATGGAAAATAAAAACTTTTGCGAATCGCTTAATCCAGTTGAAAGAGAATCATTTCTAGAGAAATTGAACGATTGTAATGATATTGAGTATTTAAAACGTGTGATTGAAGTTTGTAGAAGTAAGGCGGTTTATTTGGCGTTAAAAAAAGAAGGCCTTATTTAACCTTCTAAGAATAAAGAATACTACTAATAACTACCACAGAAAGGAGGAAGACGCATGGCAAAAACATTATTAGGATACAAAGACGTGATGTCACTAGGAATCAACAAAGTAATGGCATACCGAATGATTCATATGGTTCAGGCTTCGGATGAATATAAGAATTCAAATGTATCTAAGGTTATTTGTGGTGCCAAACAGGTTCCTATTAGTATGTTTACCAACGTTTTTCCTGAATTCAAAAAAGCATGTAAGGAGATGTGGGGATAAGCCAATTTACATTGGTGCAGTACTTGAGGATGGAGGAAATTATATGAGAAAAGATGAATCATCAAAGATTCTATCCAATGATTGGAAAGAACTGATTGTTGAAGATGCAAAAACAAAAGAAAAACTAGTCATTATCAACAGTGATGGTGTTGAAATAACTAGTTCTGATTTAAACGTTAGATTGGTTCCGAAAGAGTAATCTACTTCTTGTCTCTAGGTGGGCAAGGGTCGTTTCCGTAGCTGTTCTTATTACGGATTCTACCATTCACACCATGAATGACAACTTCAGCTCTTTGGTTGATAGCAATATCTCTTGCTTTGCTGATGGCTTCTCTTTGAGTTTTAGTAACAACTGTAGCTCTGGAGTTACCTTCACCACGCACTTGCCAGTTACCATCTGAACGTTTAGTCACGTGCTGATTTGACATTTATATACACCTCCTTTCAAAAGGAAATTGTATCACCGAATCTTAAGAAGTGCATATAAATGCAGAAACTCTCTGGTCAGTACTTGAGGTGTTGCTTCGAGAGACTAAGAAAATCTCTTATACATAAACCTGCTAGTTTGTTCGTTCAAGTCCAATCGAATCCTGGATCAGTGCTCTACAGACCTTATCACATGCAGTTATTCAGGAGTAGATTGATTCAAAATAAAACCCCTTAAATTTTCTAGCAGAATACTGTTTGATACAAAAAAGAAATATCTCTTTTCGCAAAAATTAGATATTAGACTTAGTGGTTTGATCATAAAAATGTACATATAGAAAAAACTATAATCTAGCATAACAAAAACAGCATTTTATTAAAGAGGTGAGTACAGCCTCCAAAACTACTTAAGTATACACTTACAAAATATCGTTAAAGATATCCCCAATAACTGAAACGATTATCAAAGAATTATATTCCAATATTCTAAGAATCAAATTCCAAAGTCTATGAGTATCAATACAGTGAAGTGGCACCTCAAGTGCTGCACCAGAACGGAGTAGAACATAGTAGAAACGTAGTAGAACGCAGTAGAAAGGAGTAGAACATGCAAGAATTATTACCTATCGGAAGTGTCGTAGTTCTTAAAGAAGGAACAAAGAAGTTGATGATTATCGGAAGACTTCAAGCAAATCCAAAAACAAAGAATCTCTACGACTATGCAGGATGTCCATGGCCAGAAGGTTATATGGATAAAGAACATTGTTATGTATTCAATCATGAAGATATTGACCTTCTATATTATCTGGGAATGCAGGATATTGAAGAATTCAATTTCAGATTCAAATTGGATGAAGCAATCGAAAAAATAGAAAGTGAAGGATATAAACATGCCAAGAGCAAACGCAACAGCCAACAAAGCAACAGTTAAGAAAGCGGATCAAGTGATGGAGAATCAATTGGAGATTCCTGATTTCAATTTTGGACAACCAACCAAGGAACAACCGGAAGTCAATGTCCAGGTAATCTTTGAAAAAGGTGGCAGAATCGACAGTGAAGAAAAAGGAACGTTGTTTATCCTGTACGCATTTGGATTCATGGTCACATTGTTAAATTTCGTTATCTTAGCAAAGCAAATTTGGTAAGGAGGTGAATCACATATGAAAACTATAAGAACTGTATCTCGTCAGGAATATGATGCGGAAGTTGAGGACAAGATCCAGAAGCTTACAAAATATGCATATATCACGCAAGGAGACTTGGCAGAGATTATTGGATGTTGTAGCGCAACTGTAAAAACCGAACTCAATAAACTTGGTGTTGAATCCAATTGTTTTGGATGGCCAACAACTAAAGTAATCAATGTTCTTGGCCTGCAGCCATATTTGGACAATCTGATCAAGCTGCGTAAGTCATGCAGAGCATAAAAAAGACCACTTATTAGGAAAGTGGCCAATCAAAAATGAACAACTAAATTATATACATATATCTCAAATCTTGCAACCTGGGTATTACCGTAAGTGACGTGGTCTGCTAAAAAATATATTTCTTTAACGGATTGATGATATCAATACTCCTATCCTACTCAAAAAAACACGTTAATAATTGCAAGCACGTCAGAAAAAAATCCATAATCACAACTAACTGGTTATAAACTTCCTAAGATAAAGCAAAAACAATGGTTCGAATTTAGGCTATCAGCAGACTGTGATATCCAGGTTGCAGGGTTTGAGTATAAGGTAAAAAGGAGAAAATCAAAAATGAAACAATTTGTATTGGAAAAAAGTGGGAATGAATTCGATGATGAGTCGAAAAAATATGAAAGAATGAATGACAAGCTTAATGAGCTTTATGAAAAGCTACAAGGTGATGTATCAGAAGAAGAGGGTGACACAATTATAGAAGAATTTCAAAATCTCATTAAGAATTGCGGATCAGCATTTGAATTGAGAGTGATTCCTGGGTTTGATAGTCCGGTTGTAACTGGTGAATCCAAAGCCGGCTCTTTAATCTTTGGAATTACTACAAACATGAAGCCTGATCTAATCATTGAATGCTTCAAAGCGTGTACGCAGGCTTTTTCAAAAGAACTTGAAAGACAAATCAACATGAACAAAGTCAATCATCAGATTCATTAGGAGGAGACATCAACATGGAAAAAAAGGATACCGCGAACCAATAAAAGCGAGCTTAGAGGAAATACTTGAAAGACATGCTCAAATCAATGAAATCATGGAAAGATTCGACAAATTAAAGAAAGATATCGCAAAATCTAGCAATCCTGATGATCTTGTGAAAATCGAATCTGAATTTAAAGAATATTTGAAATCTTTAGGCAGTGCATACGAAGTTGCTATATCGCCTATGCTGGATATTGAAGCACATGCAAATCCTAGTATATGTGCAGTTGGATCTCTATTCGATCTAAGTTCAGACCAGACGATCGATTGCTTCGAAAGTGCAGTAGATGCGTTCCAAGATAGGTTGCAACAGAAAATCAGAAGTTATTGCGATATCAACAACGCAAATAAAAGAGGTAAGTGCTATGTCCATTAGAGCGGGAAAGTACAATACAAAGCTGCATAAGTATGAAGATGTTCTTCTTCCTGATGAATGCAGAACATATGAAGAAGACATGGAAAAGATGGTGCCATGTGCACAATGTGGAAGAATATTCAGATTCGGTGAGATGTACACATCGAGAGAAGTACATACTGCATATGGATTTGGATATGCGGTATGTGCAGAATGTTACGATGGCGAAACGGACAGATTTCTAGCGGAGCATCCACCATTTAAGGAGGAATAGCAATGCCATTCTTTAAGGATATCGATGACTGGAGAGAATGGAACGACAATCGTTACATTGATGATCCAGGTGAACCAGAAGAAGAAAAAGAGGATGAATCAAATGAAGATGAATAAAGTAATCAAACATAAGTTACCAGCTACTCATGAAGAGTGGCTGGACAATCGTCTAAAAGGAATCGGTGGATCGGATGCCGGTTCTGTTCTAGGCATGAACAAATACAAATCGGCTTATGCACTATGGTGTGAAAAGACTGGCCGAATCCATAAGAACATTGACAATGAGCGCATGCGATTTGGTAGAGATGCGGAAGCCTATGTGGCCAGACGTTGGGAAGAAGAAACTGGCAAGAAATGTCGAAAGAGTGGATTCTCATTTCAATCTGTAGATCATCCATTCATGTTGGCCAACGTTGATAGATTGGTTGTTGGAGAGGATGCAGGTCTTGAAATCAAGACAACGTCTGAATACAACAAGGACATGTATCAGAAAGGAAACATTCCACCTCAGTATTATGCACAGTGCATGCATTATATGGCGGTTACTGGCCTTTCTAAGTGGTATATAGCTATTTATATTCCAGGGGTTGACTTGTACTGCTATGAAGTCCTTAGAAGCGATGATGAAGTCAATGCACTGATCGAGCAGGAGAAAGAGTTCTGGAACTGTGTGGAGAATGACATTGAGCCGCCAATCGATGGTTCGGATTCTACTGCACAAGCAATCAGTGAACTTCATCCAGTAGAAAATGATGAAGACAACATTGTGGATCTAACTCCATTGCAGCAGGAACTGGATGCATTGAAGATGGTCAAAGATAAAATCAAGGAGCTTCAGAATATTCAGAAAAAGCATGAGAATGAAGTTAAAAATTACTTAGGTGATTCTGGTATTGGAACATCTGACAAGTTCAAAGTTACATGGAAAACATCGGTATCAAATACATTCGATACTAAAGAGTTCAGAAAAGATGAGCCTGAACTTTATGATCAATACTTAACACAGAAGAAAATGAGAAGATTTTTAGTCAAAGAACAGTAGGAGGATAAATACATATGACAACAACAAATCAACAAGGAATGATTGCAAAGACGCAGTCGAATAAAGTGGCCAAAAAGCAGCCACAAACAATTAAAGATTACATTTCTGTTATGTCAGGAGAAATCGCAAAGGCATTGCCTAGTGTAATGACTCCAGAACGATTCACACGAATCGCATTATCTGCAGTATCTAATAATGCCAAGCTAGCATCATGTACTCCACAGTCATTCTTGGCTGCAATGATGAATGCAGCACAATTAGGATTGGAGCCAAACACTCCGTTAGGACAAGCCTATCTGATTCCGTATGGTGGAGCTTGTCAGTTCCAGATTGGCTACAAGGGATTGATTGACCTGGCATATCGTTCAGGCGAAGTCAAGATGATTGATGCTCAAGTCGTTTATGAAAATGATGAGTTTGAGTATGAGCTTGGAATGGATCCAGTGCTTAAACATAAACCTGCAAGAACAAATCGAGGTAAGCCGATCTATTATTATGCAACGTTCAAATTAGTGAATGGTGGCCAAGGATTCCAGGTCATGTCGTATGAAGATGTTCTTGATCATGCGAAAAAATATTCTAAGTCATATAGCAGTGGTCCATGGAAAACAAACTTTGATGAAATGGCCAAGAAAACAGTTTTAAAGAAATTGTTAAAATATGCTCCTTTGAAAACTGAATTCGTTAAGCAAATGAATACAGATGAATCAATCAAGACAACGATTGAAGAAGATATGGCAGATGTTCCAAATGAATTCTTCGATGCAGAATATCAGGAACAACCTGGTGAAGATCCAGTGACCGGAGAAATCAAAGAATAATGCGTTATCAGTTTGTAGTACCAGGAGAACCGGGGTCCAAAGGAAGACCTCGATTCTCTAATCGTGGTAAGTATGTAAGTGTGCATACACCACCTAAAACAGTTGAATATGAGAATCTAGTACGATTAAGCTTCATGGAACAGTGTGGCACTCCAAGCATGCTGGAAGGGGCCCTGGAAGTGAAGATTTTCGCGTATTTCTCGCCACCTAAGAATGTATCAAAAGTGAAACTAAATAAGATGCTCGCAAATGAAATCCAACCACAAAAGAAGCCAGATTCCGACAACATTGCAAAAGTTGTACTGGACTCTTTAAATAAAGTGGCTTTCGAAGATGATAAGCAAGTATCAGACCTGCATGTCTTCAAGAGATATGCGCAGAAACCATGCGTAATGGTAGTTATAAATGAAATAGAACCAGAAGAAGAATAGAAAGGATTGCATATGTCGGAAATCAAGGATAATAGCAAAGTTTATTATTGGATCAAGTTGAAGACTGATTTTTTCGAAAGTGACGCAATCGATTTTCTTTTATCCCAGGAAGACGGATGTAAATACGTAACCCTATACATAAAATTGTGCACCATGACATCAAACACAAATGGTGTTTTAGCTACAAAAATTGGCAATATATTAGTTCCATACACTGTCGATAAAATTGCACGTGACACAAAGTTTTTTTCCGCAGACACAGTCAGAGCGGCCCTTGAATTATTCCAGAATTTAAGACTGATTGTAGTGTCTGAAAACGATTTGATGAAGATTGCAAACTATGAATCGATGATTGGATCAGAAACCGGATGGGCACAAAAAAAGCGATTGTATCGTGAAAATAAACAGAAAAATCCGTCTGAAAAGAGTCCTAAAAAAGGCTCAAAAAACACTCGAAAAACGAGCTCAAAAACAGAAAAAAAATCGAAGGACAAAGTAGAGGACATTGTCCAGGACAAAAAAAGGACATTGTCCGATAAGAGATTAGAGTCTAGAGATAAGAGTCTAGAGTCTAGAAATAAGTCAGTCAGTAGTCAGAAGTTAGATAGTGTGGCTGCGTCAAAAAGTGCAACAAACGAAAATGTGCAGACTGACTGGACTGACTGTTTTGTTAAACCGTCCATTTCAGAAATCGTGGACTACATCCAGGAACACAACTTGAACGTAGATGCCAAAAAGTTTTGGAAACACTACGAATCCACCGGATGGAAGACAGGCAATGACCCTATCAGGGACTGGAAAGGACTTTTGAAGAAATGGAGCAAAGCGGAACGCGAAGAAGACAATCCAGGAATCAAAGCGATCCAGTTGGATGAGAAATTCTATGCCAAACCAGTCCAAATGTCAGAAGAGCAACTGCAAAGCGAATTAGCGCAGCTGCAGGAAAAAATCAAAAATGGAGAACTGTGAAAATGAAAACTAAAAAACAAACCGAAAAACAAGAACTCAAATACGCTCCTGGTGATAAAGTCGTTTATCACTGTGCAGGAGTGGACAGAGAAGGACTTATCGCATACGTTGACGATACAGACAACGTAGCACCATACCGAATCAACGGCATGAATATTCGTGAATCGGATATCGTCGAGAAAATCGCAAAGCGACGCGGAAGACCCACTGCCAAAAAGCAAGTCGAAGAAAAAATGGAGGTCGTAGTCAATGCAGCACCTGAACCAAAACCAGAAGAACCTAAGGCGGTTGAATCCATCCAGAAAGAAGAACCACAAGTCGAGCCGACACTTGTTGACAAGTATCAAGCTTTCAAGAGCACGATCAACATGGCGGAATTCAACGACCTGGTCGACTTGGTTACTGCAGACACGAAAAAGATGCGTCAGATGATGGCCGAATCTATGCAGGCAATCGCGAATGATTGCGGATTGAAAGCGTGAGCCTATGCAGGATATCAACAGAGTCGTTCTGATTGGCCGATTGACACGTGATCCAGAACTCAGAAAGACACAGAGTGGAACAAGCGTGTGTTCGTTTACCTTGGCAGTCAATCGAAGACAGAATCAAGACGGAACACAAGATGCTGATTTCATCAACTGCGTTGCATGGAACAAACTGGCTGACAACATCCAGCTGTACCAGAAGAAAGGCAATCAGCTAGGCATCGAAGGCCGAATCAATACACGTTCATACGACAACCAGCAAGGGCAAAAAGTATATGTCACAGAAGTTGTTGCAGAGAATGTACAGTTTTTGACACCTAGAAATGATTTTAACGAGCAAAACACTCTAGGAGTTACAAATACCTATAGTGCTCAAAGTTACGCTCAGAATCAATCGTATGGAGCTCAGACAAGGAATCACAATCAATCGAATGTGCAGTATGCACAAAGCTTGACTCAACAAGCCGAAGTTGATGCTCTTGAGATTGCATCGGATGATTTGCCTTTCTGATGAAGAATGGCGAAGTTTTAAAGGAGAAAAAACAAAACGAGGAAACATTCAAAACACTTGAATGGATTTCCTCAAAAGACAACAAGGAGGAAAAGTAATGAAAGACTCAGAACTACGCATGATTGAGACAATGTTAAAGAAACAAGATGAGTTGAATTCGGCCATCATGAAAGAGTTTGGTTTGACTACAATTTCAAAGGAACAGATTGACTTAGCCACACTTGATGAGATTGGTGAATTCACTCATGAACTCAAGGGCGATTGGTGCTGGTGGAAGAAAAGTCAAGAACCAGTAGACAGAAACAAAGTCCTGGAAGAGTTGGTAGACGTATTCCATTTTGTCCTGATCTATGAATTGCTTTACGGAAAAAGAACCTATTTGACTAATTCTGGGTATAGTCAATATAACTATTCGCATATGGTGCAAGTTGATATCGGTTTTGGTATAGCAAATGCATTGATTACCATACTTAAACTTGTAGATTGCCGATTAATGTATCTATTGGCACTAAGCGAACACTTAGGATTCTGCCTGGAAGAAATTTATGCAGCTTATATGAGAAAGAACGCGATCAACATGGAAAGGTTAAAAAATGGGTACTAGGATATGTGGATCAGGAGCCAAAATAAAAGAATATTATCTAATGTCGATGAAGTGTTAGTCACTTTTGTTGATGAAAACAAATGTTTTATATCGGGTTTTTGGGGTACAGGAAGTGATACTTTAGGTATTTATTCAAGCAGAGAAAAAGCTCTGAAAGTGTTAAATGAAATTCAAGATGCCATTGAAGATACGTTTTATTACAATATTGAAAATTTGGGTTGTGGTAGTTACGCATTGAAAAAAGGATGTGAAATTTATGAAATGCCACAAGATGAGGATGTTGAAGTATGAATGATAAAATAGAAGCTTTACTACATATAAGCAATAAAGCAAATGAACGTATTAAATCTATTTTGTATGGCACACATCAAGAAGAAAAAATGATGTTTGAAAGAATTAGAGATGTATTACAAATGACATCAGAACTTACTGAGCGAATTGAAAGAATATCGGATGATTTCATAAATAAAAAGACTTTACTAAGCTGTCTATCAAGCGAATTACAATCATATATTTATGATTTAGGTGAAAATGATTTAGACAGAATGATATACATTTCGATATATGCAGAAAAATTGAAACTTGCAATCGAGGAATTAGAGCTAGAAGGTGATGAGGTTAAAGTATGACTTTTAAAGAATATAAAGAAATCAATAAAAAATACAATTTTTCAACGATGTTCAATGACAAGTTGAAAGCTATGTCAAAAGAAGATTACGAAAAGTTTGTAAAGCATTCAATTGAAGTGTATGAAGATATCTTCAATGATGATTCAAATGAGGAGGATTTTTAAATGACAGTTAAGCCAAACAAATTGATGAAAAAGAAAAGCGTATTGCAATGATGGATTACTTTGTTCGCGAATTGGAATCGTTAAAGGAGAAATAAAAATGGGAATTTTAGGAATACTTACAATTGTTTTTGTTGTTTTGAAATTAATTAATGTAATCACATGGTCTTGGTGGTTGGTGTTACTTCCAGGAATCATTGAAATTGTACTTATCATTATTGCTATTATTGCTGGCATACTGGAATGCAAAAAATAGGAGAGAAAGAAAATGAATAAATATCAAGAATTGTTGCAAGTTCTTGAAAAAGAACATCAAATTACGTGCGAAGCAGCAGACATAGAAGAGACTGCTCGTGCCAAGGCATATTTTCAATTGTTGGGGAATCTTGCGGATAAAGAAACACCAAAGAAACCAATAGATGTTGAATTTGGCCCATGTGGTGATTTGATGTTATGTTGTCCAACCTGCAAGCATGGAGTTGTGCCTATTCCAACGTATCATGGAAACAAATATTATCCACGTTGTCCTTTTTGTGGACAGAAGTTGAAAGGAGATGGCGAAGATGAAAACTGCTAAAGAGATGTTTGAAGAAGAAAAACAAGAAATAAAACAGGAAACAAATTATGAACATTTTAAAGATGAAATCATAGAAAATTCCGGCTACTGTTTTGCACTAGTCGACGGAAAGCCTTGTCAATGCAGTGATGTTAGTTGTAGCGAGTGTGGATTTAGTACAGGATATGGATGCAGTGAAAAGATTAAAGAATGGTTAAATAAACCATATGAAAAGCCAAAATATAAGCTAACTCAATTTGAGTATGATTTGTTAAGCGTGCATAAAGATTATAAAACGTATAATAACATTGCAAATCAAATACATTTGTTTAAAATGCGTAAAAAGGGATATTTTAAAGACGTTGATACAAATATTTCAATTCGTGAAATCTTAGGCAATTGCGAGGTAATCAAATGATACGACAGGCAGGGTTTATGATGCCTAGAAGAGAAAATAAGGAGCCGCTATATAAGATAACTTGGAAGGAATTCAATTTATTATGGGCCTTTGAAGGAGAACCTGGCAATAAGTCGATTAGCAGGTATGCAGCTTTATCGGACCTGAAGAAACAAGGATTTTTTAAAAATGTTCCTGCTAATGTGGCTATCAATGAGATTTTAAGAAATTGTGAGGTGGTTGGGTGATCTACTTTATGATCGGGTTCTTTGTCGGAGGGCTAGGTGCGATGATGCTGTATTCCGTTATCGTGTCCGATAGGATCAACAGTCTGGAGTGCCAGAATGAACAGTTGATGAATGAACTGGAACAAAAGAAAAAGGACTTGCGTGCATACAAATGTATGTATGCTAGCTCTTATGAAGGATTTGAGGAGACGAAGTGATGAACTTAACTGAATATGAAATTCACAACAAAGAAATCAAAGATGAATGTGATTCATTGTTGAATTACTTTCGTTTCGTTCGAAATGCAACGAAAGACAAATCGTTTGACCTGGACAATAAATTGGATCACGTCATTGATTACATTGCTAAACTAGAGCGTGAGAATCTAGGGTTGAAAGAATACAAACTACATCAGGAAAGAGCAAATGAACGCAGATATCGTAGTGGGGAAGAGTCCTGGCACAGAGGGTCAGTTGTCACAAAGAAGAAGTAGGTGGTTAAATTGAACAAATTAAAAGTAAATCAAATGTTGAATGATTTGAAGTCGGCAAACTATTGCTGCCATCGAATCATCGAATTGAACGAAGAACTTGAAGTTCTGAATCATAAGATGTTAGGACTAAGTCATAATCCAATTAGGTTGACAAAGGAGCAGGAGAAATCCAGTGCTCCAATGCCGACCTTTCATGATTCTTATACAAGTCCTTTGGGGATGATGGAGGAAGAATCTCAAAAGGTGGCAGAAATCAACTATTATCGTAGACGCTTGAATGAATGTAAAGCGATAGAACTTCTATCTTTGCGTGATCAGAATATTTTGTTTGATCTATACTTCTGGAATATGAATACATATGATGTAGCCGATAAATATGGATATTCTAGAAAAGGGTTATGGAAACATATAAGAAATGAGATACACAGTTTAGTGTAAAAAAAGTTAACCCATACAAAGTTAAAATAATAACTTTAAAAAGTTGACATATTAATTTTTTATGAGATAATATCTATGGACATTAGAGAAATGATAGGAGGACTGCTTTATGCTTACAGCGTTTGGGAAGGAAGTCAGAAAAATTCGTTTAGATCGAGGAGAACTATTAAAAACAATGGCGGATAGTTTAGGTGTGAAATCATCGTATTTATCTGCGATTGAGCATGGAAAAAAAGCAATTCCAAAATCTTTTATTAGTTCATTAACTTCTTTATACAGTCTTTCACAGAATGAGATAGAAAATCTGGAAAAAGCAGCGGATTTATCTAAACAGAACGTGAATATAAATCTGATTGGGAAAGATGCTGATTTAGCGGGCTTAGCCAATGCTTTTGCTCGAAAGTTTGATTCATTAACAGAGAATCAAATCAAAGCTATTGAAAAAGTATTAAAGGAGGATTAGTTGCTTATGAGTACAATGTGCCAGGCGGATGGTTTGTCAAGAAATGAGATTCGATTAATTGCTAAAAGACTTAGAAAAATTTTCAATATTAAGGGATATTGTTTTCCGATAGTTAAGTTTCTTGATGTTGTGTTGCCAACAATTGATGAAGAATTTTCTCTGAGTATTGTTGAGCCAGATGAAATCACACCTGGACATTACGCTATAACATATCCTGATACTCATGAGATGGTAGTGCGGTCAGACGTTTACGAAAAAGCAATTAATGGAGACGGGAGATCTAGATTCACGTTAGCGCATGAATTGTTTCATTACCTTTTCCATACGGCGAATCACATTCGTTTTGCAAGAGCAAACGAAGAAATTCCGTTCTATATAAACCCGGAATGGCAAGCAAATACATTTGCAGCTGAGCTTTTAGTTCCTATGGATTTAGTAAAAAATATGAGTGCAAATGATATCGTGAAAAATTGTAAAGTATCTTGGCAATGTGCAAAGATACAAGTTGAAAATTTTAAAAAATAGACTATATTGAATGTTCAGCTTTTTTTGAACATTGAATATAAAAAAAGAATCAAGCTGCAACTTGATTCTAAAATCTTGAGATGAGCACACAAAATGCGGCTAAACTCTTCAATAGATCAATTGAATTGTATCATTTTGCGACGCTCCTTTCAAGATTGTGAAAGGAGGAATGTAATATGAAGCAACAAAAAGTTATTTTTTGTACTCACTTTACACGTGATGGCGTAACGTATTACGCAAAAGATTACGGTAAGAAAGCTTTTAGATTTTATGTTGATCCGAAATCAAACAAGATTAACTATACAATCTAATTAGAATAATATTATATATAAAGAATAAGTCCATATATATAGCCGGTAAATGGGCTTTTATTATATTGGTGCACACTGTGTACTTGAATAAGTGGTAAACTAATATTATAAGAAATTATGTCAAGACAGAGGTCTTGGCTTTTTTTATGCAAGAAAGGAGGAATTCTATGGCTAAACTGACTGAAAAGCAAAAGCTTTTTTGTGAGAAATATTTGATAACGATGAACGCAGTGGATGCTTATTTGGAAGTTTATAAGAATTGCAAGAGCCGAGATAATGCATCAAAGCATGCATCCAGGTTATTAGCTTTACCGCATATCAGAGAATATGTGGATGAGTGTCTTGAAAAAGCGCACAGTAACAATGTGGCAGATGTTCAAGAAGTCATGGAATACCTCACAAAAGTAATGCGAAGAGAAATGAAAGAATCTGTTGTCGTTACAGTGACAAAAGAACATTCAGAGTATGTTGATGCAGGAGATGGAAAGCCAAGAAAGAAAACGGTCAAAGAAGAAGTTCCTCAAATCATTGAGATTCCTGCAAAGCTTTCTGATGCAAATAAAGCTGCGGAATTACTTGGAAAAAGATATGCACTATTCACTGATAAGGTTCAAGCAGAAATCGTAGTTCCTAAGTTCGAAGGAGAAGATGAACTTGAAGACTAAGACTATCAGGTTACCTGAAATAGTTGGAAGAGGATATAAGTCTTATTGGAACTTTAGAGGACGTTATGCTGCATGCAAAGGCTCGCGTGCTTCTAAAAAATCGAAAACAACCGCATTGCGCATCATATACAACATGATGAAATACGATCAGTCGAATACTCTTGTTGTTCGTAAGACATATCGAACGCTAAAAGATTCGTGTTTTACGGATTTAAAATGGGCAACAAAAAGGTTGGGAGTTGAGAACTTATGGGAATTCAAGTATTCACCTTTGGAAGCAACTTATCTTCCAACTGGGCAGAAGATTCTGTTTAGAGGTCTTGATGATCCATTAAAAGTAACATCTATTACTGTAGATTATGGATATTTGTGTTGGGCATGGCTTGAAGAAGCCTATGAGATAACAAGTGAAAAAGACTTTGATACATTAGATGAGTCAATTCGTGGTGAGTTGCCACCTCATCTTTGGAAACAGTGGATGATTACATTCAACCCTTGGAATGAACACCATTGGCTTAAAAAACGTTTCTTTGATGTAGAGAATGACCCTGATATATTGGCTATCACAACCAATTATAAGTGTAATGAATGGCTGGATGATGCCGATTTAAGGTTGTTTGAAAATATGAAGAAGAATAATCCTAGACGATATCAGGTGGCAGGTCTTGGTAACTGGGGTATTGTTGAAGGATTGGTTTATGAGAATTGGAAAGAAGAAGAATTTACACTAGATCAGGTTATTGACTGTGAATCTGTAAATGGTATTGACTTCGGTTATACAAATGATCCTGCTGCAGTTTTTATAGGTTTCATTGATACAGAACATAAGAAACTCTATGTTTGGGATGAAATTTATAAAAAAGGCCTTTCTAATAAAAGGCTTTATGAAGAGATTGAAAGCTCACATTATCAAAAGAAGTCTTTCACGGCAGACTGCGCTGAGCCTAAGTCGATTGATGAGCTTAGGGGGTATGGCCTTCGTGTTGAAAAGTCACAAAAGGGAAAGGATTCCATCACACATGGAATTCAGTATATTCAAGATTTCGAAATTATCATTCATCCTAGATGTGTTAATTTCATAACTGAAATAGGAAACTACACATGGGATGAAGATAGATTGGGTAACAAAATTAACCGCCCAATTGATGATTTCAACCACTTAATGGACTCGATGCGTTATGCAGTTGAAAAATATGCATTTGGCCGAGTCAAAGTAAGGACATTTAAAGGAGGTATTTAATGAACGCATACATTATTAAACCGGATACGATATTTAAATTATCTGACGACAAAGACATCCTTAACATCGAAGTGTTGAATGGATTGATAACAAAGCATAAATCATTAATCACAGACAGATATAAAAAGCTATATGATGCCTATATTGGAGATTATCCAATCTTGCATCAAGCCAACAAAGAAACCTATAAGCCCGATAACCGTGTTGTGGTCAACTTTGCGAAATACATTGTTGATACATTCAACGGTTTTTTTATTGGTGTTCCAATCAAAGTGTCATCTAAGAAAAAAGAAATTGATGATTATATCAACTTGCTAGATAAATACAATGATCAGGACGACAACAATGCAGAACTATCTAAGATTTGTAGTGTTTTTGGAAAAGGATATGAATTATATTTCAATGATGATTACGGAAATCTAGGGATTACCTATTTAGATCCAAGAGAAGGCTTCATGATTTATGATGAATCAACAGTTCAGAAACCTAGATATTTTGTAACATATCATATTGTTGATGAAGTAATGCGTGGATATATCTATGACAAAACATATAAGTATGAGTTCAACGATAAAGGCGGTCTTCATGTATTTGATGGTGTAGAGCATGGATTCAATGATATTCCGGCTACGGAGTTCATTGAAAATGAAGAACGTATGTCTATTTTTGAATCAACATACAGTTTGATTAATGCCTATAACAAAGCAATGTCAGAAAAAGCAAATGATGTTGATTATTTCGCAGATGCCTATTTAAAAATCTTAGGTCCTAAATTAGAAGAGTCAGATTTGGTACACATCCGTGATAATCGAACAATTAACTTTGAGTCAATGGATGGAAGTGGTGATGGAATCGTAGTTGATTTCATGTCAAAGCCAAATGCAGATGCAACACAGGAAAATCTAATCAACAGATTAGAACGCTTAATCTTCCAAAACTCAATGGTGGCCAATATCAATGATGAGAACTTTGGAACGTCATCAGGAATTGCATTGAGATATAAACTTCTTTCTATGTCAAACCTGGCAAAAGCGAAAGAGCGAAAGTTCACGTCTGGAATGAATCGTAGATATCGAGTCTTATTTAGTAATGCGATCACACATCGTTCTGAGAATGACTGGCTTGAGGTTGAATACAAGTTTACACAAAATTATCCTGCAAACTTATTAGAAGAAGCACAGACTGCTGCACAATTATCAGGAATCGTTTCGCATGAAACTCAATTGTCATTTATCTCGGCAGTTGAGGATACAAATGCCGAATTGGAGCGTATCAAAAAGGAAGATGAGAATGATATGGTAGAAACTGAAAACCGAATCTTCCAAAATAACGAGGATTCGCAATACAATGAGCAGTAAAACATATTGGCGAGATCGTGAGCTTGAATGGAAAAAGAAACGTTTAAAAGATGAGCAGAAATATGCGGATGAGATACAAGAAATATATGCAAACATGATGGATTCGGTTGAAAAGGAAATCGAATCCTTTTTTAGTCGCTATGCAAATAAAGAAAGCATTACTATGGCAGAAGCTAAAAAAAGAGTTTCAAACATAGATATTGAAGCATATAAAAGAAAAGCTAAGAAGTATGTAAAGGAAAAGAACTTTTCAGATGAAGCCAATGAACAGATGAGACTTTATAACTTAGCAATGAAAGTCAACCGATTGGAGCTTTTAAAAGCAAATATAGGTCTTGAGTTAGTGGCAGGACATGACGAATTGAAATCGTATACTGGTCAAAAGCTAGAAGGCGCATATTTGGATGAAATCAAACGCAATGCTTCTATCTTAGGTGATACAGTGATTGATAATGCGAAGATGGCCAAAACAGTAGCAGATTCATCTTTTAAGAACGCAACCTTTTCAGAAAGAATTTGGGTCAATCAAGACCAGCTAAAAAACAGTTTATCCAGTGTTCTATCCAATGCATTGATTCAAGGCAAGAATCCTAGAGAATTTATTCCGCTCATTCGTAAAAAGTTCGATGTATCAAGATGCAATGCAGAAAGATTGTTACGAACAGAAATTGCACGAGCTCAAACACAAGCGCAGATTGAATCTTATGAAGCGAACGGAATAGATGAGTATGAATATATAGCCTGCAGCTTAAAAGATGTGTGCCCATTATGTAAAGAAATGGATGGTAAAACATTCAAGCTTAAAGACATGGAAATAGGAGAAAATGCTCCACCTATGCATCCGAATTGCCACTGCGCAACGGCACCACATTCAGATCGTAAGGAGTATGAAAAATGGCTAGATGGATTAGCAAATGGAGAACATAGTTTAAGGTTTGATGAGTGGAAAGAAAGACAATCAGATAAAAGCAAAAGCTTTTTAATGTCAAAGGTTAAAGAAAAAATTGAAAAAACATCCAATGATAAGCGTTATGCTGATCTATCCACAAAATGGAAGAAAGATTTTAACATTGAGATAGACGAGTCTGTAAAAGAGCTTAATTACTCGAGCGTTTCAGAAGCGCTTAGAGGATTAAGAAAAATGATAAATCAATATCCGGAAATCAATAAATATGTAAAGCGTATATCAACTTCAGATAACGGAGCAATGGTGTTTAGACCAAGTGAAAACGGCATTAGCTTAAATCCTAAGTTTTTTAAAGATCCCAATGCCTATAGCAAACTTATAAAAGAGCAGGTAAGAAAAGGTTATTGGATAAAAGGCACAACAATTGAAAGTGATATGGTGCATGAAGCTGCACACGTTTTAGAATTTGTGCTTTTGAATAGAAATGTAAACTATAAAAATACTTTACAAAAAGAAAATGCATGGGAAGAATGTAATGAATCAGGAAAAATAGTCTTAGAAGCCTTTAATAATCTTAGAGCAAACGGTATAATTAAAGGGAATAGATTAAAGGAATCACTTAATAACATTTCAGGATACGCTTCTAAAAACAACTCAGAAGCTTTAGCTGAAGCTTTTAGTGATTGCTTTATAAATGGTACTCAAGCTTATGAATTATCAAAAGAAATTAAACGATTAGTAGATATTAAATTGAAGGGGTGAATATGATCATGCATTTGATGCCAAGTTGGTATCCCTATATAGATTGGGATAAGTCAGATATGAAAGTAACTGTGTTAAAACCGGATACACCACAAGAAATCAAAGATGATTTTGCAAAATATTTAGAAGAGTTGAAAAAACCGAAAAAAGGTTTCGTAGATAAGTAGCTATGTTTTAGGAGGAAGTTGTGGCAAGAGATGATTATTTTGTAATTGTATATCAGGTACTTAAGTACTTATATGATTGCTTGAAAAAAGGTGAAAAGCCAGATAGAAGACGTTTAACAAATGATGAATATTCTATACCAGAAAATTATTGGCAATATATAATTATTGGATTGTTAAGGGATGGTTATATTGTTGGAATTAACCCTGAAAACACAAAAGACGGCATCATTTGGGGTGATTTAACAAATATGATTATCACTCCGAAGGGAATTGAATATTTATTTGAAAATTCTATGCTTCAAAAAGTTAAGAATACTCTAAAGGATGTCAAAGACATTATTCCAGGATTCTAAATAGTTAGGTCACTCAAAACGAGTGGCCTTTTATTATGCAAGGGAGTGATATTATGTGATAAAAATTAAGATTAAACAGACAGAAAGTGATTGCCTGATTGAAGTACATGGCCATGCGCATTACGCTCCGATAGGAAAAGATATCGTCTGCAGCGCTATCTCAGTACTGTTTGCAACATTGGCCAATTCAATTGACATGACATCCGATGCATTTTGCAGATACGATAATCCTGATGAGAATTACAAAACGTTGTATATCTCAGGATTAGATCTTGCTGGAGAGCTAGCAATAAATTTCTTCAGAATTGGATGCAAAGGTACAGAAGAAGCATATCCTGAATGTGTGGAACTGAGAGATGTGTAATCACAAATATTTGGAGCGTGTCGAAAAGGTTTATTTTGATCAATGGCTAGAATGCATCGTTGAAGTACGTAATCAACGGTGCATTTTTTGTGGAAAAGCCAAGACTTATAAAGCCTACATATCCACACTACCAAACAAGACCAAGCATTCACGTCGTTAAACTGTATGGGTTATAGGCCAAGCATTTAAGCCTTAAAAAGATATGGGATATGACAAGCAAAGTCAGAAAAATAGGAGGAAATATATATGAAAAAATTCAATGACAGACTACCTTTTTGCTTACAACTTTTTGCAGATGAAACTTCAGGTGAAACTGAGGGTACAGAAACAAAAAATACTCAATCAACAAATACTCAATCAACTGAAGGACAAGACAACCAAGAAGAAAACAAAGCATCTGAAAAGAAGTATTCAGATGAAGATTTGAATGCGATTCTTGACAAAAGATTTGCACGTTGGAAAGCAGATCAAGAAAAAGAAAAAGAAGAAGCTAAGCGCTTAGCAGAAATGAATGCACAAGAACGAGCAGAAGCAGAACGTGATAAGGTGCAAAAAGAGCTAGATGAATTGAAAGCAAAAAACGCAATCGCAGAAATGACAAATGAAGCACGTAAAATGTGCGCAGAGCATGATATTAACGTTGGAGATGAACTTTTATCTGTTCTAGTTAATAAAGATGCAGATAAAACAAAGAAAGCGGTTGATGCATTTGTTAAGATGTTTGAATCTGAAGTAGAAAAAGCAGTTAAAGAAAAACTGAAAGGCAACGGTCCCAAACGTGGTGGTTCAAACAAAGGGGTAACTCGTGAATCAATCTTGAATATCACTGATCCAATGGAAAGACAACGTATGATTGCGGAAAATATGGATTTATTCCAGTAAATAGAAAAAGGAGAACTAACATATGAAAAAAATTTATAAAGGTATGAACTTGCAAATGTTTGCAGCACCTGAAGGATTAACAGGAACAGGCAACATCCAAGTTAGAGCACACGAAATTGATTTTGTTACTAGTTTTGGAAAGAATATCCAGGCTTTATTGGATGTATTAGGAATCATTCGTCCAATCCGTAAAGCAAACGGTTCTGTTTTAAAAACAAAGAAAGTAACAGGAACATTACAGGACGGACATGTAGCAGAAGGCGAATCAATTCCATTAAGCGAATATAAAGTTACAGAAGAAGTTTTTGATACAATTCAAATCGAGAAATTCCGTAAAGCCGTTCCTATTGAAGCAATTGCAGAGAAAGGATATGAAGCTGCAGTATCTGATACTGACGAACAGTTCCGTATTGATTTGCAAGATAACATCACTGATTGCTTATATAAACAGTTGAATTCAGGTAGCTTAGTAGGACATGAAGCTACTTGGCAAATGGCAATCGCAATGGCAATCGGTAATGTTAAACACAAATTCCAACAAATGAAACGAAATACTACAGGTATTGTTGTATTTGTAAATACTTTGGATGCCTATCGCTATTTAGGAGAAGCTAATGTATCTATGCAGACTGCATTCGGTTTAACATACATTAAGAACTTCTTAGGAGCAGATATTGTATTCTTAACAGACCGAGTTGCAGAAAAAACAGTAGTGGCTACTCCAATGAACAACATCATTGCATATTATGTAGATCCAAGCGATTCTGAATTTGTTAAAGCAGGACTTTCATATACTACTGACAGTACTACTGGCTTCTTAGGATTCCATGTAGAAGGGAACTATGATCGTGCTATTTCTGATATGTTCTCTATCATGGGATTACGTTTAATGTGTGAATACCAAGATGCAATTGCACACTTTGCAGTAGGTGGTTCTGATACTCAGACATTGCGTAATTTAACATTAACGGCTTCTAAAGGCGAAGAAACAGGAACTACAAAAGTAGCAGTTGACGAACAGTTGCAATCTATGAATAACAAATTCAAATTCAAGGTAGGAGCTTCTGAAGAAGCAGTGGAATATGGTACAGATGTAAAATCTTGGAAGAACTTCGAAGAAGGAGCAGATATTAAAGCAGCAGAATCTAATCATTGTACAGTAGTTGAATGTGACCGAAACTACAAAGCAGTATCAAAAGGCGATGTAGTTGTTGATTTAAAGGCATAGGTGATTGAAGATGTCGACAACAACCGTATTAAATGATGTAAAACTGCTTCTTGGTTTGCAAACTGATGATGAAAAGCTAGAGACCATTGTAAGACTTACGGAGGGTCGACTTAAAGCGCTTCTAAGCGTCAAAATCATACCGGATGAACTAGAATATATCATTACTGAAGTGTCCATCAAACGCTTTAATAGGATTGGCTCTGAGGGTGTTCAAACACATTCAGTAGAAGGGGAGTCAATGTCATTTAATGATGATGACTTCTCTTCTTTCTCTTCTGAGATTCAATCATGGAGAGATGAGCAAGCCAATCAAAACAAAGGAAAGGTACGATTCTTATGAGGTATGACAAGCCTATTTACTTTCAAAGATTTGTGCAAGGTTCTTATAATGAGAACACAGGCAACTATGAAGATGATTCGATTGTAGAAGAAATGGCAATGGCTTCCGTAATGGATACAAGAACTGAAACTATGATGCAGGTATACGGGCAAATCAGACAAGGTAGCCTTACTTGTCATATTCAGAATATCTATCAAAAGCCTTATGATCATATTCGAATCGGTACAAAAAAATACAAAGTTGATTATTCACGAAGACTCCGAACAAAGGAGTCTTTTATTCTGTCTGAGGTGCAATAAATGGCAAAAGTTGAAATAAGAGGATTAGATAAACTGCAGAAGAAGCTCAAAAAGAATTGTTCTTTGGAAGATGTGAAAACAGTTGTTTTGAAGAATGGAATGGATATGCAAAATAAAACTGTTAAAAATGCAGTATTTACAAAAGGGTATTCAACAGGCACTACGAAAAGAAGTATCAGAGGTGAAACACGTGATGGCGGATTCACATATGCAGAAGGACCATCTACACATTATGCACCTTATGTTGAATTTGGAACACGTTTTATGGATGCACAACCTTTTGTTAGGCCTGCGTTTAAACAACAAGTACCAATATTCAAGTCAGACATGAAAAAACTAGTTAAGTAGGTGATGCAATGGATTCACAACAAGAGTTATTCATTGCACTAAAAGTGCAATTAGAAAAAGCGTTAAAAAGTAAAGGCGTTAATGTATATGACACGTTTCTTCCAAGTGAAGGGACACCATATCCATATGTATACATTGGTTCAAGTCAACTAGTGGACGATTACGGAAATAAAACAATGATTCTAGGCACTATCACGCAGGTTGTGGATGTTTGGCACAACAATCCTAGGAAGCGTGGAGAATTGTCTGAAATTATGCAAACCATTAAGAAAGTGGCTAGACAAATCAACCACACAAACAACTTTGCTTTTATGATCCAAAATATCAACCAACGGATATTATCGGATTCAAGTACAGGAGCACCATTGATGCATGGTGTTCTAGAGTTGGATTTTAGAATTACAGGAGGAATAAAATAATGAAATTTGATTTACAAATGTTCGCAGAAGCAATGAAAGAATCAGTTGCAGGTAAACAGTTGATCTATCTTTTCAGGGTTGCAGAAGATTCAAAAAAAGAAGATGCTAGTGCAATTGCATTCCCAACAGAAAACGAGCGAAACGTAACAAAAGATGCAGATACAACTGCTACAAAAGACGGAACTATTCGTACACCATCAGTGGCAGAAATTGAAATTACATCAACATCTGTTTTGGCAAAAGGTGATGCGATTATCGACAAATTAGAGAAAGCTATGTTGGCAGATAAGTTAGTTGAATGTTGGGAAGTAAACCTAGCAGAAGAAGGAACTGAAACAAATGTCGGCAAGTTTAAATCTAAATACTACCAAGGATATTTGACTGAATGCTCAATTTCATCAGAAGCAGAAGGAGTTGTTGAAGTTGATTTAACATTCGGAGCAAATGGAAATGGTGCAGATGGATATGCAACAGTCACAAAAGAGCAACAGGAAGTAGCATCTTACGTTTATAAGGATGTAACTAAGGAAGCGTAATAAACGCATGAGGGGCAGAGATTGCCCCTTTTATATTTGTATTTAGAAAGTGAGGACTTTAAATGAGTAAAAACATGGAAATTGAAGTAAATGGTGAAACATATCAACTAGTAGCAGGGTTTGGATTTTTACATGAAGTCAATAAAAGAGTGACTGTAGATGTACCAAACACTAAAAACAAAAAAGAAGTAGGTTTGAAGTTTATGGTCGCAAGCATCATGGATGGAGATATTGATGCATTAGTCGATTGTATCTTCTGTATGAATATTGGACAAACACCACGTTTAAAGAAAACAGACATTGAAAGATATTTAGAAGATGTTGAAGATATCGACAAAGTTTTTGAGGACGTAATCAATTTTTTATCTCAAGCGAATGCGTGCAAGAAAGAAGTGAAATCACTGATGACGAGCATGCAGGAAGAAGAGAAAGAAGAGAAGAAATAGACGAAACATTTGATGAAATGTATGAGCGTGTCGCTTTGACTTGTTTTAGATATCTAGACTTCAAAAGTTTGGATCAGGTAAATAATCTTACCCCTTACGAATATCGTCTTTTAATGAAGGCCAAAGAGCTACAAATGGTGGATGATCAGTATTATCTGCATTTGCAAGCATACCTAAATATGACTGCACAGGCTAAAAAGCAAGTAGGCAAGAAACAGAGAATGGTATACACGAAATTTAGCAAGTTCTTTGACTATCAGAAAGAGTTGGATCGTGTCATGGGGATAAAGAAACAAAGCAAGTTTGATAAGTTGGCAGAGTTCATAAATAAAAAGGAGGGATAACAATGGCAGAAAGTTTTAGTGTTGAAGCCATACTAACGGCAACCGATAAGAATATGACCTCAACCATGAACAAAGCTATAGGAGCGTGTCAGTCGTTTGGTGATAGAGTTAAATCTATCGTTGCAGGTGTCGGCATAACTAAAGCTATTGGTGCAACGATGAACGTTCTTAGCTCATCCTTTGATGGTGCTATTAATAGATTTGATACCATGCAATCCTATCCAAAAGTTATGAAGTCTTTGGGGGGTTCAATTGAACAATCTCAAAAGAGTGTTGCAAAGTTAAATCAGTCAGTACAAGGCTTACCTACAAACTTGGCAGATGTTGTAACAACATCTAAGTCGTTGGCTGCCGTTACAAGCAATATCGATAAGGCAACTGATACTACAATTGCATTAAATCATGCGTTTTTAGCGAGCGGTTCAAGCTCAGAAGATGCATCACGTGGTTTACAACAGTATTCACAGATGCTTGCTAAAGGTACAGTTGATATGCAATCATGGAGAACTTTACAAGAAACAATGGCACCAGCATTAACTAAAGTTGCAAAGAAACTAGGTATTACAAGTGGTAATGCAAATGAATTGTATGATGCATTACAGAATGGAACGATTACATTTGATCAGTTTAATGATGCAATGATTGAATGTGATACAGAAACAGGTGGCTTTGCAGAAACTGCATTAGAAGCATCTAAAGGTATTAAAACTTCTATGACTAACATCAAGAGTGCAGTACAAAACTTAGAACAAGGGTTCTTGTCTGCAATGAATAACATGTTGAAGTCAAAAGCCATGGGTGGATTAGTTGATAATCTAGAAAAGATTAAATCTAAAATCTATGACTTTAGAAATTCAATCATGGAATCCAAGGATGATGGTTTGACATGGGACTTTAAGCCTGGAGTCTTGGAGAATGTATCAAAAGCTATGGATTGGCTTGCAGATAGAGCAAACAATGCTAAAGCTATGGTCCAACAATTCTATGATGGATTTATGAAGACAGATGCAGTACAAAACGCAATTACATTGTTCGACAAAGTCAAAGATGCTATTGGAAATGTAATGGATAAGTTGCAAGACAGTAAAGTCTTTGAGCAGTTAGGACAAGACATTGGAAATATCATTGCAAAAGTAGAAGATGTAACTGGCAAAATTGCAGATTTCATAGCAAATCTTAAAACGGAAGATGTTAAGAGATTTGCAAGTGCAGTCAAATTATTGGCAGGAGCATTTGTTGCAATCAAAGTCGGTAGCAAAGTATCTAGTATGATTAGTGGTGTCGTTGGCACGGCTAAAGGTGGATATTCAAAGTTAAAATCAATTATTGACAAAATCAGAGGATTAGGAGAAAAACCAACTCAAGAAATCCCTGGACAATTACCACAAAATGGTACTCCAAGCGATGGTATTGGTGATGCAACAATGCGAACTGCTCAGAAAACATCTAAAGCTGCACAGATTATTAATTCTGCATTTGAAGGAATTTCAAATGTTATTACTTCGGTATGTGAAGGTGTAAAAGGAATTATAACAGGTCTAGGAGAAGCTATTAGTACTGCTTTTCAAGGTATCGGACAAGGCGTTAAATCGGCTTTGGAAGGAGTCGGAACAGTCATTGAATCGCTTGGTACTGCAATCAGTACGGTAGCACAAGGTATTGGACAAGGTTTAGCAACTGCATTTACAGGATTAGGAACTGCAATCGCAATGGTGCCACCAACTACATGGCTTGCGCTGGCAGCGGCTATTCTAGCAACTGGTGCTGCAATGGCATTGGTTGGATCACAAGGTGAAGGTTTACAAATGGTTCTTCAGGGTGTTGCAGATGTTGTTTCTGCGTTTGGACCTGTTATCAAAGAAGTATTTGAAGGTATCAGTGGTGTAATTACATCATTCGGTGAAACAGTAAGTGGAATCTTAAACTCAGTATCAGGAGTGATTGAATCTATTGGCCAATCGGCATTAAATGCTGGTAAAGGATTTAAAGAATTAGCTAAAGGTATTCAGATTATTACTGGTTTAAATCTGTTTGATATGGGAGCTAGCTTAGCTGCAGTAGCAACCGGAATAGGAGCTATATCTGCAGCTTCTGTAGGCATAGGAAGCGCTGGTACTCAGATGATGGCCCTTGTAACTGCTATTGGTATGGTAGGTACTACATTTGCCAGTACGTCAGCTACAGTGACAAACTCATGCAATAACATTATCAGTGCAATGTCTGCAGCAGAAGCTAGGGCTTCAACTTCAGGAACTGCAATGGGCACTAAGTTTACATCAGGACTTAAAGGAAGCTTATCAAAAAGTGTGTCAATAGCACGATCTTCATGCAATAACATTATCAGTGCATTCAATGCGTGTCAGTCAAAAGCACAATATTGTGGTCAGATGATTGGTCAAGGATTGGCGAATGGTTTAAGAGCTAGTGAAGGTTCTGTTAGAGCTGCGGCCGCTAGTTTAGCAGCAGCTGCAGATGCCGCAATTCGTGCAAAAGCTAAGATTGGCTCACCATCTAAAATTGCAGATAAAGATGGTATGTGGTGGGGTAAAGGATATCGCAATGGTATTTTAGGAATGGTTCCTCAGGTTGAAAAGGCTGCAGAGAAGTTATTATACCTTCCACTAATGAGCGCTCCTAAAATGGCTTTTGGAGGTGTTGTGAGTGATATGAATGCAGAATACGATTACACTAGCAACGCTCAATTAACGGTTGAAACGCCACTTTACATTAATGATCGTGAATTTGCACGTGCAACATATAGAGCAAATCAGAATGAGATTAACAGAAACTCAAAGCTTAATGAGAGATTGCGAGGTAACAGATAATGTATGCATTCGTAAATACAGTAAATAGTGGCATCGTCGGTACTAACCTACCGACAGAAGCCATGTCATATAATGGCGTATATTTAGAAAATGAAATAGATGGATATCGTACACTTTCTGTAACAGGACGTGAGTTGATGGAGTCAGAAGTAAAACATACTGAAATTGATGGAATGGATGGTTCTTATTACAGATATAAAACAACTCCTGCAAGAACGATTACTGTTAAATATCAGTTGAGAGCTAGAGGAAGTAGAGAATTCCGAGAAGCTTACAACAAGATGAATAAATTGTTGAGTGGCGAGCAAGTAAAAGTCATTTTTAATGATGAAAGCGACAAGTATTTCATTGGAACTAAGACATCTAATACACAAGTTGATGGCGGAAGTAATAACGTGATTGGTGAAATCGAAATCTATTGCTCAGACCCTAGGAAATATTCATCCACAGAAAAAGAATTTACTGCTACTGATGGAGTTTTGAACATCGTAAATGAAGGTACAGTGCCTGTAAGTATCGATTATGAAATTCAAGCAACATCTGAAACTGGATATATTGGTATCGTATCAACTGAAGGAGTAATGCAGTATGGAAAAATTGAAGAACTTGATTCAGAAACATATCAACAAAGCGAACATTTAGTTAGCATCAACAACTTTTACAATTGTGCAGATGACACTGGTGGAACGGATGTAATGCATCCTCAGTACGGTTCGAACGGTACATTAGCCGAACACACTTGGTTTAATCAAAAGTTTATTGGATTTGGCACTGTTGGAGCAAAAAAAGGGTCTGCGAGTGGTGGATTAAGAACCTTGGTAATACCTGCAGATTCAAATGGAGATACAAGTGGTGCTCAGAACTTCTATTGTTATTTTCATTTGTTGTTCTATGCGGGTCTTATGGGGCAAACAGGAGAAATGTGTATCAACTTCTTAACTGCAGACAATAAATTGATATGTGGTTGTAACTGGTACAAGACAGATACAGTAGGCAATACAGGACATTATGAGTTTTGGGCAAACGGCAAAATGCTTAGAAACTTCTCATATACAACTTCACATTTACACACACAAAATCCTTGGTATTGGAGTTGGGGACATTGCGATGTGTTAAAAGAAGGCGGAAACATCCGATTCTTCTACTGGGGAGGATATTACAACTATTACATTCCAGAGATTGCAAATATGAAGTGCGCCAAAATTCAGATTGCATTCAAGCAATGGGGTAACAGAGGCGGTAATCAACTAATGAGTATGATGGGCTTTGATGTAATCAACTTCACGAAAAACAACGTATCAAAATGGAGAGATATCCCTAACAGATATCCAAGTGGCACTAAGATTACTATTGATGGTAAATCATCTCACGTTTATGTGAATGGTATGGCTAGACCTCAAGATGAGGTGTTAGGAACTAAGTATTTTAAAGCACCAGTAGGAACTACAGAGATAAAGACTACGTGCTCAAGTTGGTCAAAATCGAAGCCGACAGTGAAAGCTAGAATAAGGGAGGCATGGTTATAATGGAACAAATAAGAATAGCAGTATTAACTCCTTACGATAAGGCTCTAGCTTTTTTAGACAATACAGTACCTAGCGCAATGCATTACTTTGATGAAACCTTGCATACATACTTGAAAGGCTCGGCATATACATTTGAATTTACAACATTGACTGCACATGATGATGCAGCCTTTTTAGTTGAAGGTAATAAGTTAAGTTTTACAAGGAAGAATAAAGGCTATTATTTAACGATTATGAATGTTGAAAAAGGTGGTGACACAACAAACGTTACCGCCTATGGTCTTTGCCTTGAATTAACGAATGAATATGTAGATGCATATAAAGCGCCTAGAGCGATGTCATTTGCAGAATATGTTAATGCGTATGGATTTGAACAATCGTTCGTAATTGGCAAGAATGAAGTATCAGATAAACGTATTACACACGAATGGACTGGCAGTGATACAGTGCTTGCAAGATTGTATTCAATCGCAAATGTATTTGATGCAGAGCTAGAGTTTGTTACTCATTTAAATGATGATTACTCGTTGAAGAATGTTGTGTTGAATATTTACAGAGCGCATTCAGATTCCTTTCAAGGAATGGGAAGTGACAAGCGCAGTACGACATTAAGGTATCCAAACGATGTATATGGAATCACGAAAACAAGTGATATTACAGAGTTGTATACAGGTATCAGACCTACGGGTAATAATGGGTTACAACTTAACTCGATTAGTGGCCGTGTTGTAAAAGATTCAAATGGAAATATTTTGTATAAAGTTCAAGGTAACAATATACTTGCACCTCAATCTAGAGATAGATTTCCTAGTACGTTATTAACAAATCATTCAAACGATATGTATGCAGTGCTAGTGTGGTCTTATGAAACTGAAAACGTTGAGACATTATACGGTCAAGCGTTGGCTCAGTTGAAAAAGAATTGTGTTCCTAAAGTTACGTATGATGTAGATGCATATATTGATGCAGATATCGGTGATACGTTTACTATCGAAGATGCAGAATATAGTCCTACATTGTATTTAGAAGCACGAATAACGGAACAAGAGATTTGTTTCACGGATTCCGAGAAGTGCAAGACTATTTTTGACAACTTTGAAGAAAAGCAATCACAGATTAGTTCAGCTCTGATCAGTGAAATGAACAAGATGATTGAATTGAAAAAAGTTTATGAAGGTTCAATCGTATCTTCAAATGGAGTTCTTTTTAAGACAGATTCAGATTCAACCAAATTAACTGCATTGGTAAAGGATGATGGTGTTGATATTACATCTAAGTATTCAATTATTTGGTATAAAGATGATGAGCAATTATCAACGAGTCAAACAATCATAGTCAATGCTTCAGATTTCACAGAAAAGGCCGTATACCGATTTAAAGCAATGAGTGGTGAAATACTTAAAGCAAGCGCAGAAGTCACCGTAATGCGATTACAGGACGGTCAGAATGGAACAAGCGCATACGTACATATTGCCTATGCCAATAGTTCAGATGGACGTGTTGATTTCAGTTTGACAGACTCAAATCGTAAATTTATTGGTCAGTATTCTGACTCAAAGCAATATGGCAGTGATGACCCAACCAAATACCGATGGAGTGCAATTAAAGGGGAAGATGGTCAGTCATTTGTGAGTGCCGAAGAACAATTCTATTATTCAACATCACAAACCGAATTAATTGGTGGTGAATGGTTCGTTGGTAATGTGGTTTATCAATCAGATAAATTCCTTTGGAAACGTTGGAAATGTACGTATGCTAATCCTAGTGGAATCAAGTATACGAAAGCTATATTTGATAATACCTGGAATGAGATTGATGCAAAAATCGGTGAGATTCATACTCAAGTATCTCAAGCAAATGTGCAATCAAAAGAAGCACTTGGCAAAGCAGAAGATGCTGAAAAGCTTGCAACTAGTGCAAATGGATTAGCAAGTACTGCTAACAAACAATCTGAAGATGCAGTGAAATTAGCACAAGATGCGAATACAAGCACTGGTAAAGCTCAGCAACAGATTGATGCAATTAAAGGTGATATCACTGATTCAAAGCAACAAATTCAAGATGCAGTGGATAAAGCCAACGCAAACGCAAGTGAAATTGCTACTGTAAAAGAAACATACGCTACAAAAGTTGATTTGACTAATGAATCAAAATCTATTCATGCAGATGTTACAACAGAAATTGAAAAGAAAGTCGGTGAATTATCGACTACTGTATCAGAAACTTATGCTTCTAAGAGTGATTTAACAAGCATTGAAGGTAGTTTAAATACCAAGATTAAACAAAATGCCGATTCAATCACAACTCAAGCAAGTTCAATTGAAAAGTTGCAATCAGATACAACTAAAGCTCAGAAAGATATTATTGATGCAACAAAGAAAGCAACGGATGCTCAAGCTCAAGCGGATAAAGCGTTAGGTAATGCTCAAAGTGCTCAAACTCTAGCAGACCAAGCAAAGAAAAAAGCAGATAGTGCTCAAACTAACTTAGACAATGCTAATAAAGAATTGGCAGATGCAAAAGCTAATCTAGAATCAGTGACTGGTAGAGTTGATGCGACTGAGAGTGAAATTACAAAAGCTCAAACTAGATTAACTAATGCAGAAACTGCAGTCAAGAAAGCACAGACAGATGCAACTAAGGCTCAAGGCAACGCAACTACGGCAATCAATAATGCAAAGGCAGCTCAAGGAGCGGCGGATGATGCAAAGCAAAAAGCAGAACAAGCTCAGAAAGACCTTGCAGAACTAACGAACAAAGTTGCTTCTAACACAACTAAAATCGCACAAAATTCCGATGCTATTAAATTACAAGCAAAGTCCATTACTGAAACTAGTAATAAGGTTGATAATCTACAAATTGGCGGTAGGAATTTGATTAAAGAGAAGTCTTTATATAAAAAAGGTTATATAGAGGCAAGTACTGGTAATGAATATCCAACTGGTGATTCTTTTAATGGTAATGAAGATTTTTACACAACAGAATATATGTATGTTAAAAAAGGACAAACTGTTATTTTTTCGGGTTATCCAAAAGAAAATGGTGAAACTGGTATAAACCTGGCAGTTTATATACATATATATGACACTAATAAAGTATGGAAAACATATAAAAATGCAATTTCGCATAATCCTTCAAAAGAAGGTATTCATTTAACGTATTGTCCTGATGATAATGTATACGTCAGATTTTCAGCTACAGGATTTAATATATATAATCATAAAGCGGAATATGGAACTATACCGACCGATTGGACTCCAGCTCCTGAAGATGTAGATGAAGCAATAAATACAGAACGTACTGAGCGACAGTCCGCAATTGAGACTAAGGCAAATGAAATTACTTCAAAGGTTAGTGAAACTTACGTATCAAATTCGGCTTTGAATCATTATAAAGAAGAAGTATCTACTCAGTTTAGCCAAACTAAGAGCGATTTTACGTGGTCAATTAATCGAAGCGTGACCGATGCTAAAAATGAAATGAATGGTCAAATCAGCAGTGTGAATGGTAGATTGGATGGTTTAAAACAAACTGCAGATAACGTAAATAGTTATATGTCTTTTGATAACGATGCATTGACTTTAGGTAAATCAGACAGTGCATTTAAAACTAAGATTACAAACCAAGAATGGTCGATTCAAAAGAATGGTGCAAAGGTAACATATATAAACGATCAAACAATGTACATCACAGATGGACAATTCACGCAGTCTTTAAAAGTTGGTTCATTTGGATTTGTGCCAAGAGCAAATGGCTCGCTAGACTTCAAGAAAGTAGGGTGATTAAATGGCAGAATTTAGTGGTGGAATACAAATTGGTAGTGGTCAGTGGGATAAATACTCGTTAATATTACGAATCAATGAAATATCTTATTCTGTTGAAAACAACACATCATATGTAGAGTGGTGGGTTGGTATTCGATCTAATACGCAGTACCATACACACAATGGAATTCCAGAAACATTTAAAGTATCCGTGAATGGTACTCAAGTGTTAGATCAAAGCTTTACACCTAATGTTCCAGCTGGAACTCTTGTCGGTGTAAAAAGTGGAACTGTAACTATTTCGCATGATGCAGATGGTTCAAAAATAATTTCGGCAAGTGCATCTTTCAGTGGAAGTAACCCTGGATATTATGCACCTATTACTGGTTCTTGCAGTGGTACAGTTAAATTGACAACTATTCCAAGAGCATCAAGCATATCTATTGATAGCCCTAGTATTGAATGTGGTAACACTATTAATATTAACGGTTCGAGTGCTTCAAAGAACTTTACGCATAAAATCTATGCAACATGGAATGGTAAAACAAGTGAATTAACAACGATAAGTGGGACATTAACACCCACTTTTTCTTATACGATTCCTACCGCATGGGAAAAGAATTTGCCTAACTCGACAAGTGGTATCGCAACATTTACCTTAGAAACATTCAGTGGTTCAACGTCAGTTGGCTCTAAATCGGTAAATGCAACTATCAAAGTCAGAAGCGGTGTAGTTCCTTCGATTGATAGCATCAAAATAGCAGATGCAAATTCTGTATGTGCAGGAATTGGGCAGATAGTTCAGTCGCAATCTAGGTTGAATTTTACAATTACATATAGTGGTGCACAAGGCTCAACTGTTACATCTGTATCAACCGAATTTGAGGGGCAAACGTATAACAATAGCTCATTTACTACTGGTACTGTACAAGGTAGTGGTAGCATTAGCTATACAACAACTATCTACGATTCACGTGGTCGTAGTTCACAAGTCAGTGGAAAGGTAACTGTATCTGCATATAGTTCACCAAAATTAACGAATGTAACTGCAAAACGTGCTAACTCAAGTTATACAATAGATGAAGCAAGTGGAACATATGCGTTATTGCATTTCAAAGTAGGATTTACTAGTTTAACTGGAAAGAATGTGACATCGTTCTATATCCAATATCGCGCTAGTGGTGCTAGTTCATGGACGAAAATTAATGGCTTAACTAGCAATTTGGTGACTTTGCTATAATTCTGCGTTTTATCACTTACACGAATAACCACTCGTTTTTCAAATCCTTTAAGCGAGTGATTTTATAGATGTTTTTCAATCTAAGTAGTACGT
>OBKS01000560.1_pt1 | contig 34947 bp, 34 predicted proteins | sample 1517381 | NCBI WGS metagenome assembly OBKS01 (sample SAMN04571686, study PRJEB22368) | human gut metagenome | biome: human gut; material: stool | host: Homo sapiens | place: Luxembourg | collected 2012-08-03 | reverse complement strand
AATATTTTTCGCATATAAGATGCTTCCTGTTCCCGCATCCATCACGATTGCAGCTTCACCGTATGTGCCCGGTCCTTTTGGCCAGTTCTTCCAACCGTTCGACTGGATCTCCATCTTATAGGCATCTTCTTCTGCCTTCTTTTCCCGCTCTTCCGGCGTCATGTCTTCTTCTTTTTTCTCTTCCTTCTTATTGGAATCATCTTTTGATGCGTCTGCCGCCTGATTGCTCTCGCTGCCACCAGGTTCCGCATATACTTTCTGACTTACCGTTCCCGGTATTACTGTAAATAAGGCCAAGATCAATATTATAATCCTGGCCACAACTTTCTTGCTCTGTTTCATTATACTCGCCCGTTTACTGTCCCCTTATATTCATCTTTTGTAAATCACTTTAATATAACAACTGCTCGATCTTCTTTTTATTCGCATCAAAATCAACCTTCAGTACCTGCATACCCTCATAAGTGATATCTGTATACGTTCCGTCCTGTGGAATGCATGTCTGCTGCATCTTCAGATCGTCTACCGACAGAACATCTTTTGCCATAGAGTACATCTCCGATACACTCATATTCGTCTTTACATGATTTACAGCGTAATTGATCAGAGGCAGTAACGCGCTTGGATCCTTCTTCTCCATAATCTTACGGTAGATTCCATACATTACACTTCTCTGACGTCTTGTTCTTTCAAAATCATTGCCCAGTGTACGGTTTCTCGCATGCGCAAGTGCCTGGGATCCGGTCAGTGTCACATCTCCGGCCTGAATATCCGGCATACCATTCTCTCTGTAATAAGCAGCCTCTTCTTCACTGATGAATACGGTCACACCGCCAATCTCATCGATTACATTTACCAGATCATCAAAGCTGATCGTAATATAATTCTGAATATCAAGATCATATGTCTTATTGATCGTGTTGATCGTAAGTCCCACTCCGCCGTATGCATAAGTATGGCCCAGACGGCTCTTTCCATGTCCGTCAATATCAACCAGCGAGTCTCTCAGGAATGAGATTGCTGTTGATTTTCCTTCTTTTTTGTTAAAGGATACCATCATCATACTATCAGAACGTCCCCGGTCCGCATCCGGATCTCTGGAATCCGTACCTACCAGAAGGACATTATATACATCCTTGTCTTTTCTCTTTTCTTTGGCGATCTTAACCTTCTTTGCATTCGGATCTACTTTGTCTGCCGACACAACCCCTACAGAGTCCCCGTAGAATTTCCACCAGATCGCCCCGTAGATACCGCCAATCAGCAATACGATCAATAATATTATAATTCCTGCAATCTTACGTTTTTTGTGTTTTCGAAAAAACTTCATCTGTCTGTGTCCCCCTAGTCCTTGATCACACGGCCAAACTTGTCCGTCGAACCTTTTTCCATCTTGCCATAGTGACCGTAAGCTCCGTATTTACCATAACTTCCGTAGTGGCTTCCATAACTGCCGTAATTGCCGTAACGTCTGTATCCATAGCCGTATCCTTGTCCGCCGGATGAATTATCACCATTGAACACATATCCCAGCATATCGATTCCACTTAATGCAAGACTTTCTACGCCTTCTCTGATCTCGCGAAGCTTCGTATAATCATAGCGGATCACATAAAGGGCCGCATCTACATATTTGCCCAAAAGCGGTGCATCTGCCAGAAGTTCGGATGGCGCAGTATCCAGGATGATAATGTCATATTTGGACTTCAGAGCTTCGATCAGTGCTCTCATACGTCCGCTTCCTATCAACAGCGAATTCTCTCCATCCGGTGCGCCGCCGAAAATGACATGAAGGCTTCCGTTCTCATTCGTTCTTTCCTTCGGAAGCTTTACATTGGTAATTGCTTCAGATAACGGCACTTCTTTCTTAAGAACCGAGCCAAGTCCCGGATGTGGTTCCTGCTCGTTCATCACTCCTGCAATCGAAGGATTTCTAAGATCACAGTCGACCAGCAGTACTTTCTTTCCCTGCTGTGCAATGGAAATTGCCAGATTCGCCGAAAGTGTCGTCTTACCTTCTCCCGGGATCGAACTCGTAACAAGCAGGGTCTGGTATTCCTTTTTCTCCACATCTTTCATAATACGGATACGAAGCTTTCTTATCGCTTCCAGATAACTCATAGAGATTCTTTCATTTAACAGGCTCACTGAATTATAAAATGTCTCTTTTTTACGCTTTTTCGTGCGGACATACGGGATACTTCCCAGATCCTGCAGATTGATATTCTTCTTCAGATCCTTTCTTGACTTCACAGTCCTTCTGGAAAGCACATACAGCAGAAGAATCACACAACCTATGATCGCACCTTTTAAAGCACCACGCTTGTAAGATCCACGTATAACCTCCTCACGTTTGATATCTGTCGGGATACCGGTCTCATCCAGAATCGTAAGCTTGGTCTCTCCAAGTACGAATTCCGCAACTTTCGGATAATTCTTTATGACTGATTTTAACGTCTTATATGCCATCTGCGGATCATTTCCCGATACGGATATTGTCAGAAGATTCGTTCCGTCATCCGCTTTAACATCGATCGATCCCGGCATAGAATCAAGCCCCATGTCCTCAGCAACTACATCCTTCAGTACACCACTGGTAAGAATATACGGGAACACTTCCGCCATCTGCTGGGCAGACTGTGCATTCACATAGTCCATGCCGCCGACAGATGTCACCGACACTGTTGCCGATGCCACATATTTTGACTGATAACTGGTACTCACCGAGAAATAAGACTGTACTGCGCAAATAATTATAAGCCCGATGAACAGCCACCACAGCCTCTTCACACCATGATAAACATCCAACATAACATTTGTCAGATCAATCTTCTCAGGCGCATCTACACGTTCACTTCCTGATTTGTCTCTATAATCGCCCATATACTCTACATTCCTTTACTTCTTCCATAATTGCCGTAACGTCCGTATTTGCTGTATTTACCATAATAATGTCCCACCGGACTGTCCACCAGGCCGGAGAACGATCTTACACCGTTCAGTACAACTCCCAGTACCTTACCTTCCTTGTCACGGAAAGCGTCCATTACTTCATTGATGTCTTCAGCCAGCATATAATTCTGCTTTGCCACGATCATAACCGCATCTGCACAATGTGCAAATATCTGCGCATCTCCGATGATTCCTGCCGGTGGTGTATCAATGATCACATAATCCACAAATTTCCTGCATGCAGCCATTAGCTTAAAAAATGACTCCGAGTTAAGCATCTCCGTCGATGAGGAATAGCAGTTCTTTCCACCCATGAACAACATATGCTTTCTGGTACACGGAACCATGACATCCGCAAGAGATCCGTTTCCTCTCAGATACTCTCCCAGTTCATTCTCCTCTTTTGGCTCCATACCAAAGATCAGGAACTGCGACGGTCTTCGGATATCACCATCTACCAGCAGTACCCTCTTGGACTGTTCTGCCAGCGTGATCGCCAGATTGGCGGCAACCGTAGATTTTCCTTCATTTTCAGATACACTGGTTACCACAAGGACTTTCTGTTCATTCTTTGCCATCCGGTATTCTACCTTGGCCGCCAGTTTCTTATAACTTTCCACGAACCGGAAGCTTGCTACCGGATCATCAACCAGGATCGCTTTTTTCTTACGCCGGAATATATCCCGGATCGTCTTATATTTCCATTCATAACTGATGGCTCCGAGACTTCTGGCATCCAGCTTCTTCTCGATCTCATTCTCCTGTTTAATAGTATTCTTCATATAAGAGAACAGTCCGAGGAGGATGATCACCAGTGCTCCTGCCACAAGTCCGCCCTTCTTAGCCTGTCCGCCTGCATCCAGCGGATTATCCGGTGTATACGGGACTTTCGGCTCCTCCAGCACATCCATAACCGCACTGCCCACCGTATACAGCGATACGCTGCTATAGTTATCCATGACCGTACGGATAATATCTATGGAATCTTTCGGCGTATCCGCCGTCACACTTAAGACCAGCATATTGGTACCTTCCAGCACCTTTGCATGAATGTCTGCATCCAGCTCTTCTACCTTCAGCTTCTCACAGATCTTCTTCTCCATAATGTTACTTTTTAATATCTTCTCAAATGTCTTCGCCATTGTGTTGGCCGAGCTCAGATTACTGTACGCATTCGCATCCCCTCTGGATGACACTACAAATGTCGCCTGCGTTGTATACTCAGGAACATATCTGCTGCTTACGACTACATAAGTCAGAAGTGCTCCCGCAATTGCCCCCAGAATAATCACCCACCAGTTGGACACTATATCATGCACAAGCGTATATGGATCCAGATCATTATCCATAAATACCGGTATGTCATTTCTATTACTACTCTCCATCCTGCGCTCCTTCCTGGTCCTGTACTACAACGAATAACTTTGTTACCGCAGTCGGTGCTCCTTCTGCCGTATAAAAATATTCCACCGGATAAACCCCTGCCTTGGAATAATCCACTTCTGATTTCACACTGATCGCTTCTCTTGTACCTGCAAGAGCCTCTCCGTCATCCGCATACGTATATGTTGCACCATTCATCTCCATACCTTTGACATAAGACATCGGATCGATTTCATGTCCTACTGTTGTATATGCGATATAATCCGATAATACCGGATATTCTTTCATCTGCTCCTGTCTGTCACCGGATTCTGTTACGGTCACTTCGAGAGGCACTGAACACACATCACCCGCACTGTTACTTACCTGTACGGTCACTTTGTAAATTCCTGCAGCTGCATTATACATACCATCATCCAGACTGGTACGTATCTGACTGGTCAGGTCACCATCAAGACAATCTTCCGCCGTCATATTCTCCGTAAGGTTCGCCTTTGACAATTCCGTTGTCGAATATCGAAGCGGAGCGGTCAGATGGATCTTCGGCGGGGTGTAATCTTCGTACTGCACGGTTCTTTCCAATGTTCCTGCCTGGTTCGCCTTATCGAATACCACATAAGTAATGGTACGTTTGCCCGGCGCAATAAAATGTGACATCGACGCGATACGTACAGACGATGTCAGGTCACCGTCACGGTTGTCTTCTGCTTTGACACCTTTCAGAAGTGCTTTCTTCTGCTTCTTCTGATCGGTCTGCACACTCAGTGTCACCGTCTTATCCTTGCATGTGATCACCGGCGGTGTATGGTCTTCCAACATCTTGGACTTCACAGTATATCCGGCAAATATGACACAGGATGCCACAAATATCAGGCATACTGCTATTTTTAGTCTCCTCATAATTCTTCTCCTTTATTGTTAATATAGCTGTTGCCGTCCGGAATACGGGACCGGTTCTAATCTCAGGATCTCCCGGTTGTCACAGATTCTTGCCGGATTATACTGAAACAGCACATCCAGATGGTTCTCGGAATACTCCCGGCTCAGTTCTTCATACACATCCATCATATACGGCGTCCTCTGAAGTGGGCTGTGTGCATCACTTGCGATCACAGAAATCAGATTATGCCGCAAAAGACTGTCGGCCGCACGCTTCGGTCCTCCTCCGAATCTTCCGAGGAAGCTTCCCTTATTCGCCTGAATCACATATCCTTTTCTGAACCAGCGGTACGCGATCTGCGGATAATCCTGTATAAATTCATACCTTTCCACATGGGCGATCACCGGTCTTGCTCCGACTTCTTCAACTCTCTTCAGAATAGAATCCGCAAATTCAGGGTCTTCATCAAATGCAAATTCCATCAGAATATACCGGCTCTGGTTAAGCGGCATGATCTTTTGATTCACGATCAGCTCCGGAAGGTCTTCTGTCGAAAATACTTCCATTCCCGGCAGGATCTCTATCGGGATCTTCTCTTTTCTGACCGCTCTGACCACACTTTCATATCTGTCAATATATTCTCTTCCGAAATAGTTCCCATACATTCCCGGGATATTGCAATGCGGGGTCGCTATAATCCTGTTCACTCCACTGTCTGCTGCCATACGTGCCATCTCCAGCGTATCATACATATCTTCGGCTCCGTCATCAATCCCCGGGAGTATATGCGCATGTATATCTATCATCTCATCATCCTTTGTAATTTATAGTCTTTTTTATTATATCATTTTCAAATTATGGAGTAAAGAAAACGATACTTACTATTTCATTACTATTTCTTACTTGTCTCCTTCAGATATCTGACCGTTGCTTCTGTGTATCTGCACAGATATTCCGGTACGCCGTCTGCCTTTCCGGTCTCCGCAATTGCCGCTGCCACACAAGTGTTACATACCTTTCTAAGCTTACAACTACTGCATCTGGCCGAAATTCTAAGACTCTCTGTTTCTTTTTTTGTAAACTCCCACGCTTCCTCAAACTCCACATCCCGAAGCGGTATGCTTGGCTTATCCAGTACCACACAGGAACGCATCTCGCCTTGCCAGTTCACCACAAAAGAACTCTTACCGGCATGACATGCCATCTGTCCCGGAACTGCCTCTCCTTCCGGAGTATTCTCTGCTTCGTCTAATTGGATCTTGCGGTATTGGGCAAATACTTCTTCTCCCATCTCTCTTTGCAAAACTTCCACTCTTGCTTTTGCCGCCATCTCCGGATCCAGTCTGGCCTGATTATTATAGGCATGATTTCGTTCTCTCACGGACGGATACATATAAGTATCGATCCGCACCGGAGCATCCAGAGATTCACCAAGCTCTATGACCTTCATCCTGTCATCCACATTCGCCTTTGCAAGACTTCCATTCACTTTCACATCAATGTTCCTCTCCCGCAAAAGCCGGATGCCGTTCACCGCCTTGTCGAATCCTCCCGGATAGTGGCACAAACGCTCATAAGTCTCATTGCTTGCACCATATAATGTAATATTAATTCTTCTTGGTTTATTTTCCGCAAAAAAATCTGCCCACGCCTCATCGATCAGCGTTCCATTCGTATTAATCGTAATAATCATCCCAAGTTCACGGAGTTTTTGATATAACTCGCGGAAATGTGGATACAGCAGCGGCTCTCCACCCGTCAAAAGAACAAACAGTGTCCCGGCTTTCATCATATCTTCTGCCGTTTTCGTCCATTCTTCCATCGTGCGCAGCCTTCCCACCTGTTCCATCTCTTCTCTGCTCATACGCACATAACACATATCACAGTTCAGATTACAAAGCGGCAGCAATTCCAGCACTCCATATAGCGGCACTTTCTTCTCTGCCGCCATTGCAAACATCTGTTGCTCTATTGTCGTTCCATCTTCTATTAATTCCATATTGGTTCCTCGATATTTCCTGTAGATTTTAAAAAAGAACCGGGAATCCGGTTCTTTTTCGATATGTATATAGATTTATTTTTTATGACTTTGCTTTCTCCCAATTTTCCATATGAATGTTTGTTGTACAATGAGTATTCTTACCATCTTCTCCACGCCATACTTTAACCGGCGTCACAGTAAGTCCACTCACATAATAGCCATCCGAAAAAACATCTGCAGTATTCGCATCATGTGTTGTCCCACAAGCATGATACTGACTTAGATACGTATCGCTGAATAGCTGGAATCCTTTCTTACCATTAGTTTCTAGATATACACTTCCAGATTTACCACCGCCAGCATCACATTTAAATTTATACACCGTTCCTTTATCGCCACAAGCTGCTACATACTCATTAGCTACAAATCTTTCGCCTACCATAGTAGGTCTAACATACGCCCTCTTCATACTTATACACTCCTTTTATTATTTTACTCTTGTTACCCATAAACCTCTGTCTATATTACTCCATTATATAAAAGTCTAATGCTAAATTCAATACTAAAATCCTTATTGTTATAGACAATTCTTATTATCTATAATTATAACTACATTTTTTAATATTTTCAATACTGTTTACTTGTCATTTCACGTCGTTTTATTACACTTTTATGCGTGATTATGCACATTCTACTAATAATTACTTGTACTAATTAGAAATCTATCGCCATCCGGCTTGATTCTTCCTCATCCAGTTCCGTAACCTTCGTCTCCATAACACGGTACACCCTCTGGCACATATTCAACACACTTGGTCTGTGTGTTGTCACAATACAAGTCTTGTTCGGTTTCTGCTCGATAATGTTACGCAGTACCTTTCGCTCCGTTGTTACATCCAGCGCCGACGTCGCCTCGTCTAACAGAAGGATCGGTGCATTACGAAGAACTGCACGTGCGATAGAGATACGCTGTGCCTGTCCTTCCGAAAGGCCGCGTCCACGTTCTCCGAGCGCACTGTTGATCGTATCCGGAAGCTTCTCTACAAATTCCCATGCACAGGCAATCTTCAAAGCCTCGATAATCTCTTCATCCGTAGCATCTTCTTTGACCATCCGCATATTCTCAGCAATCGTACCGGAAAGGATCGTATTTCCCTGAGGTACGTAGGCGAAGAAATGTCTCGTCTCTGCATTCAGGACGATTTCTCTTCCGTTGGATGCAACGATCACAGCCTCTCCTTCCTGCGGACGGATCAGTCCAAGGATCAGACGGATCATCGTCGTCTTTCCTTCTCCCGAAGGTCCCACAAGTGCCACGATCTCACCCGGACACGCTTTAAAATACGAATCCGTAATAACTCTTGTCCCTTCTACGTATGCGAAATTCACATCCTTCATCAGCACCTCGAATCCATCCTCTGCGAACGGATCCAGCTCCTCACTCTCACTGATATGCACCTCTTTCGGAAGTTCTACCAGCTCTCGGATTCTGTGTGCAGACACCGAACTGTTCAGAAATGACGGAATGATCGACACCACGTTATTGAATGCGCCTGACAGATTGCTTCTCTGTTGCAGGAATAATGTCATCGTTCCGTATGTGATCGTATGTGTCCACAGCAAGAACAGACAATATCCGAACGCTATGAATTCCACTCCCGTGCCCATAACCGACAACAGGATATTGGTCTTGATGGAGAACATATTGTACTCCAGACTGACATCTTTGAATTTACCCTGCCACCAGCGCATTAACCGGCTGTAATGCGATGCGATGCCAAATGATTTGATCGTATCAAAATTGTAGAATGCTTCCACCTCGAACGTCATCAGCTTACTGCTCATTTCCCTGGTCTTCTGACTATATTCTCGCTGCTTCTTGATCATGAACCTCGACATCAGAAGCATGAACGGTGCGCTTGCCAGTGCCAGAATTGCCATCACCGCATTATAATGAAGAATAACCAGAAATGTCGCTATGAAATTATAGATTGCGATCACGATCGTCGGAAGCCAGCTGATCGCATTACTGCTGACCGTTCCGATATCTCCGTTGAAGCGGTTCAACACATCCCCGTTGGAATACTTATTGATCTCTAGCCAGTCGGCATCCACAATCTTATCGAATATATCCGCCTGGATATCATTATTGATATAAATACTTAATTTGGTCGAGATACGGCTGATAATGCTGCTGAACAGAAGGCTGAACAATGAACTTCCTACCATAACAATGATTAGGATCATCAGTTTATTCGTCTTATACCCGGTAATGATATCGATCAGATATTTCCCCGCCACACTGCTGACAAGTCCCATAGAAGTACTGAAGATACCAAGGATCGTATAGAACACGATTGCCCACTTATACCGGACACTGTAGCTGAATATCCATTTCCAGTCATCAATGATCTCCGAAAATGTCCCGTCCTTCCACTTTGCGATCAGAATATCCAGAGACTCGAAAGACAGGCCGTTCTTTCCTTGATTTTTATCATTATTTTCCTGCATTTATTCCTCTCCTCGTCCACCGGCAAGTACATCTTCCAGACATCTCACCGCATCTTCGGATATGTCGCACTCCAGATGATATACCGGAACCTCCTTCAGTAAAATCTCAAGCTCATCCATTGCCTGTATCTGAAACTCGCTGTTCCATGCATTGATCGTAATCTGTTCCATTACTTTCCGCAGAGCCTCAAGCCCTTTCAGACGGCTGATACGGTTCTCCTTCGCCTGTGACAGCATAACGATTGCTCTGACCGGATAGGACTTATTGTTACAGATCTCTGAGCTTCCGCAGACCGGCCATCCATTCGCGTACCATCCATCTTCTTCACGGATAAGAAGCGAACGGTCGCCATTCACCGTCCATGTTCCACGGTACTTTTCCCACAATCCTGCCTGCGTGGATTTTCCCGTCTCAGACGGCGCAGAAAAGAGCACTGCCGTATCTTCATAACACATATATGCAGAATGCAGTATCATCGAATGATCTTTAATAGCCTGCTTTTCCAGCGAGAAGGCCGCCAGGTATACCGTATCCTGGTCAAGCATCTCTGCCACTTCGGGAACAAACCAGACATGATATTGATTTACACCCTCCTGGCTGCTCACCGCATAATGCCAGTCCATTCCAAGAAAATTAATAAAGCGGCATTCCCCGCCCGACGTCTGAAATACCGTAAGATTATCACGGTAGATTACTCTTCCCGTCTTTTTCCCCAGAAGATCTTCTTTGATCTCATCAAGGTTCTCTGTCATCTCTACCTGATAATGGATGACCTCATCATCCGGCCTCTTTGCCTGCCCGATCCGGAATTTTTCCAGATTCCGCGGACTTTTCATAGATAACGGAGCCGTAATCTCCATCTCCGTATGCCCGATCCTGTACAGGCGGGTGATTGACTCATTCTGTTCTACCATGTTCCATCTTCCCTCGTACACTCAATAAAGCCATTCTCCACAAGCGCACCGACAAAAGCGATCGTATCCCTTCTTGCAGTCTCTTCATCAATCTCATATGTATCCAGCACCATCCGGATCATCTCTTCCAGGCTATCCACCTTTTCGATATTCTCCCAGATGAATTTAGCCGTATCACTGATCGTGATCATTCCATTGAACTCCTGCGAAGTTGCCCCCGTCGGCACCAGTACACATTCACCTGCGATCTCCCTTAATATAAATTCCTTTACAATCTTCATATAACTTTTCTCCTTGATTTTATTGTTCCATCATAGCATTGCCGCCGTCTGTATGCAACCGGGTCACTTTTTACTTTTGTTAAAAAAACAGAGTTTTTCATGAAATACTGTCACAAAAAACTCTGCCTTATCTTTATAGTGCAACTAAAAGCATTATAATTAATATTATTAAGATCACAATATATGCTATCAGGAATCCTTTGCTCTTTGCCTTATTAAGAAATATCAAAATCAATCCCATAAAAAGTGCAATAACCACTCCGAGCGAAAGATTCATCGGTACTATAAATCCCTTGGTCAACGTTCCTTTCGTAATATTTGAAAAATTAACCATAATTAAAGAAAATATCGAAACAAAGATTCCCATAAATGTAAGAATATTAGCATATATATGATTTTCTTTTTCTTCCAGAGATTCATTTGCCTTCTTTAATTCTTCGGTTCGAGCCTCATATTCATCCCGGTAATTTGCCAGTCCGCGATACTGATATTCATCATTAAATGATGCATCTTCCTGTTCATCATATGCTTTTTCCGGAACTGACTCTAATTGTTCAAAAATTATCTGCGCAATACTGTCATTTTCCCTTATAGTTATATTGGCACATGTTATATTCTGAATCCTCAAATAAATATATGTTTTATGCCCTGGATAATAATGCGGACCTGCCACAGACAACCCCTGTCTTATACGGGAATTCTTTTCTCCAATCCTTCCTATAAGATCTTTCGGCATATGTATCATTTCCCTTGTCTGAACAAATATAAATTCTCCCGGATGTAATGTATAACTATCCTTTAAGGCATCATCGCAAATTACACCTTTAATGTGAAGGTCATAGGAAATTGCATTTACATATTTTTCCGCATATCCCTCGCAAAAAATTTCTCCGGAGCGTTCCTTTATGCTTTTATCTACTAAAATCATGATACCACTCCTTCCCTTTTATACTAACCCATTATATCCATCTGTTTTTTAAAATGCAAGGAAAGCACCTAAAACAATACAAAATATTTTATCATTTAATCACCTTCGCATAACACCACATAATCCCCCGGCGGAGCGGAATCATATGCAGCCATACATGCTCGAAGAATTCCCACCAGAAATCTCCCGGCTCCAGCCACTTTTCTTTTCTTCTGACTTTGGTGATCAGAGCAAATATCTGCTCTCTCTTTACCGGTCCTTCTATCTGTGTCTGTGCATCGCCCACGATATAATACCCCTCCGGCCTGATCTTCCATATCCGGTGCATGACAAACTGCCCGCTCTTTCTTCGAAAAAATACAATATCACCTTTTTGAAGCTCTCTGTCCGGCTTTTTGAAATATATCATATCCCTTGCATGGATCAGAAACGGTGCCATACTGCTTCCAAAGACCAGCATGCTGACTTCCTTTCCCTCTTCCGTCAGTTCCTTAAGCATACCAACATATTCTCTTGTATCTACAACTTTCATATTCCTCAACCTGCTTTTCTCTATCCGCACTTCGTCCGTTCCGTTTTTTCGCAAATTATGGTACAATTCTCAGCACATCCTTCGCATTGTTTTTTATGTATACATTAAATAGTACTCAATTTCTTTTTTATCATACCATCGCGGTTTTCTTCCTGCAACATCAAAATATTGCTTTAATTTTTCTACGTTTTTCGACAAATCTTCGCATTAATTTTATATTTTTCTGTTTGATTGCTCCAAATTCTTATATTTTTCTGTTAATATATTCCATTTACTGTCCATTTGTATCATTTTTCTATCTTTTCACTCTTAATCTATGTTATATTATAATTATATAGAGCATATTCTATTTATATTTATATAAAAATACGTTTTATCTGTTCGGGAAGGGGGCTATATATGAATATTGCAATTTGCGATAGATATGATACCGACATAACACGTATTAGTGAGTTCTTGGACGCCAATATTAAGAATCATATGCTCAATCATGCATTATTAGAAGTAGATACCTTTACTTCAACAGACGAGTTGTTAGCATCCCCGAAAGAATATTCCCTCATTTTTTTGGGAATTTTAATGCCGGTGACAGATGGTATAGAGGCTGCCAGACAATTGAAAGATGGTCCAAACCCTCCAATAATTATCTTCACGACCAAAAGCACTGAACATTGCCTGGCAAGCTATAATCTTGGAGTTGAAGGATACATTCTGAAGCCAATCAGAGAAGAAGATTTTGAGAAAGTCTTTACCAGACTTTTGCTTCCGATATTCCCTTCAACCCATACACTCAATGTATATTCCAACCGGCTTTTATATCACATCCCGGTTTCTGAGATTTTTTATATTGAAAGCATTGGAAGAAAATGCATGATACATACTTCCAGAAAAACTTACGAAACCAACATGGCGTTAAATCATATCGAGAGCACGCTGAATGACAATTCTTTTATCCGTTGTTATCGCAGCTATCTTGTAAACATGAACTATATTCAGGACATTCTGGATACCGATATTCAATTAACCAACGATGACTGTATTCCACTGACCTTACGTAAGCGGAGTCAGATTGTCAAATTATTCAACAAATTTCTGATATCCCATTCGGCATCAGAATAATGCATGTGAAACCAAAGGAACCCGCACGCTATCATGATATGACAGCCGTGTCGGGTTCTTTTTTATCTTATTATACTCTTTAGGATCCTGCCTTTGCAGTATTTACATTCGACTGCACCGTAAGCTCGCCTTCTTTATCTGCCGAATCAAAGTATGCATTTGGATCAAATGCATCTCCGACAGAAAGGTAGATCAGATAATCTTTTAATTTCACATCAATCCCTGCATAACTTTTATCAGAAATACTAATCTGCGTCTTCAGATACACTGTATTCCCGCCGCTGTCCATAACCCTGAACTCGATCGGATACTCACCCGCAGCCTGCGTATTGACCGTCTTCTCCAGTGAATACTTGATATTTGATGTAAGATCTCCGTCCAACACACTGTCCGCAGTAATCTTTGATGACACATCACCGGAACGACTGTCCTTCTAACCATCTTTTTACCTCTTCATCCCTCTGATCAGTGTACGTTAAGCACCGCAATCTCCGGCCGGTTATTCCATCTCGGGAGCTTCTGTTTTTCACTGCTTAATCCACTCGTCACGAACAGCCGGATCCTTCCTGTCCGGTACAGTCCATGCACATATGGCGGGAACCATCCCTGATCACCACCATATAGTCCTCCCTTGAATGGAATGACTACCTGTCCTCCATGATCATGTCCGCTGATCACAAGATCGATCTTCCAGTAATCGGATGCATCACCGAATACAAAACTATCCGGTCTGTGGCACAACATAATCTTGTACCGGTCTGTATTCTGAAACTCCTCCAGAAAATCCCGTACATTACCTGTCAGATTCTCTGCACTGTTATCTCCATCCAGAGCAAATGCATATTCATACATCCCACCGATGCGCACCTTACATCCACCGATCTCCACGTCCCGGTAACCTTCTTCCAGCACACATGCGCCGGCATCTGTAAGATCCTTCACCAATTCGGAATTCTCCGGGTGCTTTTGCATCTTCTTCCCTTCTGCAGTGCCGATATAATCCAGTTCATGATTCCCAAGCGCATAATACACCGGCGCAATCTCTGCCAGACCTTTTACCAGTCTGACCGGCACCTCGTCACTCTTCGAATCCTCATTCAGCATATCGCCATCCAGAATGATCATCTCCGGATCCTGTTCTTTTACACACCGGATCAGCTTCTCATTGTCTTTCCCGAATTCATGATCATGAAGATCCGAAATCACCACCATCTTGAATCCTGCATCTGTAACCGTATCCGCATACCGCAGATTCCGTACCTGCACCGGATACCGATTCACTTTCATCCAATGGTAAGAAACCAGAATCTCTCCGACAAACCATAACAGGGTCAAAAGAATGATCAGAAGTAATATAACGGTTTTATTCTTTGTTGATCCGGATTCTCCTGTCTCTTTCATCACGAGCCTCCTTTACAGAATAATACCTTATACTATACCAAATCCACCGGTAAGGTACAAGGACATTCCCTTACGGTGTAACCAAAGCACTTTATGCCGCCAGTTCTCGGCAAATTGACTCAATATCATATTCCGGCGCATATTTCTCCGCTACTTCATATATCTTTCGAATCTTTTCTACCGGTTCTTCGAAGAGTTCCGCGGTTATTTCACATGAGACGTCTTTTCGCATTTTTTTGAGCACCATTCTAACTAGATTTTGTAGTTCTCCATAGTTTATTCCTGTCCGGAGTCCTTCTTCTCGGCCTTCCCGGAGCCCTTTCTCCCACACATACTCACTCAGATTACACATCTTCTCCACCTCTTCTTTCTCTTCATAGGTCATCGTTATTCCATATTCATTTTCTAATATCTTCTCTTTTTCTTTTAATTCTCTCTCTGTTGAAAACAGTACTTCCAACAATCTTAAGATCTCTGATTCTTCTGTACCTTCTTGATGGTTTCCTGGCCTTGGGGCAATATTGCCCGGAACATGATGTCGTAGCGAACGGTTCCTTCATTCACTGCCTTATCTTCGGTGTTCTCTCCTCTGATCTTTCCCGGATCAGACGCTGGCGCCTCATCCCGGTGTACTTCCCTTTGAGATATCTCCGGTATCCCTTCTATGTAGTGGTCTGCAATGTCACGGATACTGCAGTCTTTATATTCTTTCATGCAGCTTTTCATTATCCAGGCCAGTATGATTTTGTTCGCAAGGATATTCTTGCAGGATTCATCATAGATTTCCTTCGCTCTGGACACTTCCAGGTCTTTGTACAAGATACTCTTTCTCTTCATCCATTCTCCTTCCCGTTATTTTACGTGAAGACTTGAATGGATTTCGCAATATCTATATATACTATACACGATATATATCTTTTCTACAAGATTCCTTCCGCAAAATACGTTTTCTCATTCTTATAAATTGTCTGGTAATCTTGAGGGGGCTTCCTCTGATAAATGTGATGGTCTTTTGAGACCGTTGAATTATTCTAAATGGACAGAACGTCCATTAGTAAAGTTATATTAACATGTAAATCTTCTTGTTTCAAGTCTTTTATTATTTTGAACTACGCTCACCCGAATAATGTTCTTATTCATTGGCGGCTTCAGGCGCATCGTGACATAGTAATACCGACACCCGGATAGCTTTGCTTCCCCGAATGGCGGTATCTGTTCAATGGCAAATGGTATCTGCCCTTTTTAGTTGATTATTTTTACTTTAAAATACGTTAACTGTCAGAGTACCTGTAGTTCCGTATTTCACCTTGATTCCCAAAAGCTTGATTGTCCAGTATCCACTCGGAACTGCTTTCTTGATCTCAGAAGCACTGAATGAATACTTGCTTCCGGCTGAAGTCTGTATAACATACATATTATATCCTATACATACCTGTTACGTCATCAACATTTTTTATCATTTTTTAATGATTCCATATTCCTTCATAAGTTCAATTCTCTGATTTCCAATCTTCACGGAATCTGCCGCAGCGTTATCCCCTCCTGCCACTGTCTCTTTACGGTATTTTAAGATACGGTCTGTCCACGCAATCGGAAGAAGAATCGGATGTTTCTTAAGATACGGATACCGCCCCTCGAGCTTTTTTGCCGATGGGAACAAAGACTTTAAGACCGTATTCCCGGCTTTCTTTCCATTCTTGTCTGCTGCCACCGCATCCAGCGTCATATTACTGCTGTGTTTCCGGCTCATATTCGCATTTCCATAGATACCACTATCCAGAAGATCCATCAGCATATCCGTCTCATCCACACTGATCTCGCGCCATGCCTTTGGATAATGCGCTTTCTCCGGATCAAACGTCAGATATTTCTCACCGATTGCAAATAATGCCGCAGCAAAAAGATCCGCATGTATCTCCCTACACTGTCTCAGAACCTTCTCCCAGTCAATCGCATCCCCGTATTCATTGGCAAATAATATGATGTCGCATACCTGACGGATCCCGAATCCACTGTGCAGGAAATGCTTGAACGAATGACAGATCAGATAAAACAGATGATCCGTGTATCCCATTGTCCGGATATCCGTTCCATCGATCCTGATATCAATCGCATCTTCATGTACATTTGCAAAAAAGCGGTTCAGATCCCCGTATGCCTCTGATTCCGGCGGGAATAAGCTTTTGTGGAGCTCTATGTAGATAAGGCTTCCTTTCTTCCCGTATGGTACTTCGTAAACCGATTCCAGTTCTTCCGCATCCATATCCTGCTCCGATGTCTGCATTCCATATTCGCGCAACAGATCGTGGCATTTCCTAAAATCCTCCGGACGGATCAGTAGATCCTCATCTCCGGATATCCGATAATCCGGATTCGGATAAATGTTCCTGCACACGATCCCTTTCACCACTAACGGACAGATTCCGCTCTCTCTCAGATATCTGTAAAGCGGCTCAAACTCTCCCGTCTTCTGCGTCTGCATGATCACCGTGCGCACCATCTGCGCCTTTGCCGGAGCCAGTATCTGCGGATCCGCCTGCCCGGCCGCAGGACTTCGATATACGGCCTCATAGATCATCGGAAGGATCTGGTGCACTTCCGCCATGCGGAACAGGTCCATCCATTCCTGCGCTTCTAACTTGTTATTCCATTCTACCTGTTCATTTTTTAATGCGGCTTTTAATGCCTCTAAAAATAATTGCTGTGTGTGTTGCATATGTTGCTCCTGTTTTTATCTTCTTTCATTTAATGCTTTCTTCTTATTCTTCAATGTTACGTGATAGTATTCCAAATTGCAACGCCATTTAACCACAATCTAACATATATTTAATCCCATCCCCACCACAAATTTCATATTCCCACGTTACATTAATCATACAGTCCAACAAAAAGAAGCGCCACTTCCGGTAATGTCATTTACACAAGAATGACACTGCTGGAAGTAGCGCTTCTTTTCCTATAACTATTTCTTTGACTTGATTTTTATCTTTTCGGAATCATTTCCATATTTTTTAAAATTGTTTTTTGGAATTTCTGCCCATATTTTTGTTATATCAAATTTACATTTTTTTAATCTGTCACTTAAATTACTACAATTAATTAAATCCCTTTTATAATCTGCTTTTGTAAGACTCTTAGTCAAATCCACAATATTTTTTATATTACAGGCCCGCACTAGTTCATCTTCCAAATTTCTTACTTGCGGAATGCAAATTACTTCTTTTATTCCTTTTTGTCTTTTCAGAAAAGCTATATTTTCATCTAAAATTTTCGTATTCATCTCTACATCTGTATCATATACCAGAACTACTGTTGTTCCCGTCTTTAGCGTGCGCATTCTTGCAGTCGTAAAACGACTTTGAATTACATTAAACTTATCAATTTTTCCACTCTCAATACAACGCAGATCCAACTTCAATGTGTTAAGCAGACTTCTCTCATCTTCACCCTCTACATAATATTGATAAATACCGCTTTTTCTCATTTGCATCCCTCCTAATTACAAATCAGCAATTTCAAATAGCCTATGTAATTCAGGCGCTGTACAAAACAGATCATTTTCCACCGCATGCTTTAACGAGTCCGTGCTTCTTTTTAAATACTGAGATGCCGCAATACATTTGATTGAATCATCTTCGTTATTTACATCTTTTTTCAGAAATGTAAATGAATGCTTTGGCAGCTGCATATCTAATATGTCTGAGTTGTGTGTTGTGAAAAACAATTGCTTTCTCCCCGAGAGTTTTTCAATTATAATCGACAAACAGGCCTTTTCAATGTCACTATTCACATAAGAGAATAATTCATCACAATAATATAAATCATGCATATCACATAAAAGAGAGGTTATTATATAAGATATTTCAAGCCCTGCCTTAGTTCCACTGGACATTACCTCACCATTAGCGATTTTTCCATCCTTAATAATTGCTGAACAATTTTTCCATTTTATTACATATGTATTCTCTACTTCAGAAACTTTTACTACTTCCTCCACCGAAGAATCAAGTGTTTTTAAAATCTGCTGTAATATGTATATATATTTACTATTCTCTTCTATCGTACTATAAACCTTGTCCCCTGACGAATCTATCGGATATGAAAATTTCCATCCGTTTGTATTTACTTTTTCATATGTCGTTTCTTCACACTCATACATATCCAATCTTGACGCACATGTTTCATAACTGTCTCTTGTCTCTATTGGTGTATAGAAAATCTTAATATCTACATCTTCTTCTGTATAACTTTTTTGGGCCTTTGGACCGACATTCATCTCAAATCTATATAATAAATTTTCGTTTGTCACAAAATCGATCTGCAATTTTGCTGCTTTTTTTACATCTGCAATTCTATTAGTAAACCGCTTATATCCTCCATCATTCAAATAATTAGTAAACAACATTAACAACTTACCCATAGTTGTTTTTCCTGTTGCATTTGTACCCATAATGATATTAACTTTTTTGTACCGAAAATTTGTCCTCTCTTCCAGAAATTCATTTTCTATAGTCGAATTCACTATTTTCTTTGGATATGACATATTTATATGAAAATCTTTAAATGCATATATGTTGTCAACTTTAATATCCATGATAATCATAGCTCGTCCTCCTTTGTATATTTGTTCGCTTTTTGCGAAGTAATCTCTCTTCATTTATTATATACCCCTTTTACGATAAATTTCAAGCTTATTCTAAATATATTCTTGCATAAGATATATTAGAACACGGATATATAAATTAAAGACAATTAATCTCAGCTTCCAACCATCTTCTCCATCCCACCATCCACATCACACACATACATCTGCTCTTTCTTCCTGTCCATTCTCCTATAATATACCTTGTCTTCCTTCTTATCCATCATAACCACATCTTTCTTAAATACCCTGATTTCTTTGCCGTCATAGCTGACCGACACAATCTTCGACCCCTTCTGCGCATACAGCTTCGCGCCGGCAAAAAAGTACTGAATATGATCCGCCAGTTCCTTTCTCTTGCCCGTCGACATATCACAACGGATAAGCTTCTCATCCTCCGTACAGCAGATCACATATTCACCGATTACGGCAAATTGCTTTACCGGATCCTTCGTCCAGGTCTTTCTCTTCCTTCCGTCATAGGTTACAGATTTCAGAACATTATGATCTTCCATATCAATATAGAAAATCCGCTCCCGCATCGCTATGATCTCTCCCACCGGTCCATTGATCAGTACACTGTCTTTCGTACTGCCATCTTTAAGCTCTTTCACACGTAGAGTACATGTATCCGGATCCCGGTACACTTCTTTTCCATCGATGCGGTTCTTATACCGTCTTTCATCCTCCGTCTGCATAGCCGGATTCCCAAGCGCCTTATTATTCCTGATGCCCAGCATCTGCTTTTCATACCACTGTATGCACCTTTCACTATCCGCAGTCGCCTCTCTTAAAAGCACCTTCTCCAGCTGTTCCGTATGCTCTTTCGTAAGGTACAGGTACTGATCCCGCTGCACCTGTCCCGGGATATTGGCCGCAAGCATTGTCAGCACAGTCAGCCCGATAAATCCAAGCGTGAATAACCAGGTTCCCCTTTTCTCTTCTTCCGCTTTCCTGATATCCTCACCGACCCAGTACTGAATCGCAAGTACTACAAATATAATCACCACAATAACCTTACAGATCAATATATAACCAACCTTCAATACCGCCGCCAGTACAATCCCAATCATTATAATCGTTACAAATAATTTCTTAATAAATTGCCGTATCGTCATATCTCATCTTCTCTTTCATAATCTCTCTATATATAGCTAATTCCGGGGCCCTACACATAAAGCCCCGGAATTATAACACCGGTGGACGATATCCAAATCCTCCGGCGATTTACAGTATCCCGCAACTCCCAAAAATTTACAGTACGTTTATCAATGCACACATATCAATATTTATCAATACTCTATTATTTATATTCATCGGATTTTTTCATTTCTTTGAGTATTTCCTGCGTATGTAAATGATGGGGTGCGGGGCTGTAACCACAGTTCACATGCAATCTCGACATAGTCTTTTTCGATTGCTCCAATCTATATAAATTCTTCTTTTTGTCTCCCTCTATATATTAATACACATAACTTTTAAAAACCTGTCGCGTTTTTTTCAAAAAAATTTAATTTTTTTCAAATTTCTACATTTTTTTTATTTTTAGCTGTAAAATACGCAAAAAAACGATTTACAACAGGGGTTCGCCTATAATACAATCATCTATGAAACTAACAATTTAATAATGGAGGAAAATTATGAAAAAGAGATTTTTCCAACTCGTACTGACAGCAGTTCTTTCTGTGTCCTGTGTTGCAACAGGAGTAAATGTAAGCGCTGCCCCACTCTCATCCGAAGGTTACAGCATCGAGAAAGTATCTCATCCGGAAAGAGGAGCCGGTGAGACTGACGGTATCCTGTCATTCGATGCTATGGGAGAAGAGAGCAACCGTAACCAAAGCTATGTATGGTCCTGCGTAGAACATGGAAATTATATCTACCTTGGCACCTGCTGGAATCCAATCTCAGGTATTTACTACCGCAATCTCAAGAACAATCTGACCAAATTGTTCCAGAACCGCGGGGATGAAAATCCGGCACAGAAAGCCGGCACCGTAGCAACCAATATTCTGAATGTTGTGTACAACGGTAATTTTCCTGACGGAGCAACATCTACCAACGGAACTCCTTGTATCATGCGTGTGAACAAATACACCTATGAGACAGAAGTTGTCTACATCGAAAAAGAGAGCTCCGCATTCGTCAACTGGAACGGATACCGAATGGCCGTAGAATACAATGGCAAATTATATTTTGCCTGCGCCGGTTTCCCGACATCCCGTCTGCTTCAGATCGATCCTGAGACAAATGAAACCAAAGTTGTTATGCAGAAGACTGCAGAGAACTCCGGATTCGCCAACGGAATCCGCGGACTCACCGTTATGGATGGCAAGCTTCTCGTATCTCTGGCTACCGACGGCGCAGATCCAGACAACATGTTCGCATCCGGTTCACAGCTTCCACAGGCATACCAGAATGCGATCAAAGCAATGGCCAAAAAAGACGTGCGTTACAAAGACGCTAACCCACGTATGCAGGGTGTACGTCTTCTTTCCACTACAAATCCAGAAGACGTAGACAGCTGGTCCGTTATCGCCAACCAGGAGACCTTCGACAATCTTCCGGCCTGCTGGATCCGCGACAGTATCAACGGCGGCGGATTATGGGATCTTGTTCCATTCAACGGATCTCTGTACGTATCCATGGTAACAGGCAAGACAGATGCCACAACAGGCGTCAATCACAAACAGGGATTCGCCGTATACCGCGGTGATCCGAAAGAAGACGGAACCTGGAACTGGACACCGATCATCGGAGACACATCCAAAGGTGCCAAATATGAATTCGGTCTTGGAAAGAAAGAATCCTGCGCAGGTAACCTGTTCGCATACGGCGACCATCTCTACATCGGCGGCTATAACGACCCGATGCTTGACCTCGCCGAAATCGGTAATGCCGGTGATTTCCAGTCTCTCTATGAAGATCTGAAGAACCCAGCATGCCTGAACCGCATGGACAAGAATGAAAATATCGAACTCATCAACGACGACGGATTCGGAGCAGCTTCCACACAGTATCTGTGGAGATTCTCTGAATACCACGGAAAGCTCCTGATCGGAACATTCGATATCGCAACACTCGCATCCGGATTCACACAGCTGACCGACGGAAGTCTTCTGGAAATGACACCTGAAGAATTCTCACAGAAGATGACTTATGTCAAAGAACTTCTTCAGAGCCTTAAGAAAACTCCTTCCGGCGCAGCACTGACCGCAGAAGAAGGTACAACAGAAGAGGCCGCCACAGAAGATACCGCAGAAGATACTCAGGAAAATATTCAGGAGAATACAGACGCTGATAATACTGCTGATCAGGCAGCTACAGAAGCCGCAAAAGACCAGGAAACAGTTGTAACAAACAACACAAATGCAGAACTTACAGACACAGAAGTAGATGCCATCGACCAGATGTTAGATCAGCTGGATGAAATCGAGACACTTTCTTCTGACGACTCTCAGACAGCTGCTTACACACAGAGAAATAAACCATCTGACATCGTCGATGTATATATGGATATGGTAAATAATTACAACAAATATGTAAAACCAATCCTTAACCGCCTGAACCCAGATCTTGCACAGAAGATTGAGAACAACGTCTTCAACACTGCATTCCATCATTTCGTATATTACCTTGGATGCAGCAACATCATCCACACACAGGAAAAAGGATGCGACGTACTGATCTCTTCCGACGGAGTAAACTTTACAACACTCACCCGCAATGGTTTCGGCGATATCTATAACCACGGCGGACGTGCATTTATTCCGACAGACAACGGACTCTTCCTCGGTATGGCTAACCCGTTCTGGGGAACACAGCTCTGGAGAGTAACCGACGGATCAGAAAATCCGACACCGGATAAACCAGGTACGGATAAGCCAGGTACTGATAAACCAGGCACTGACAAACCGGGTACTGATAAACCAGGTACTGACAAACCGGATACTGATAAACCGAGCACACCTGGAACAACAGATCCTTCCGGAACTAACAATGGTACAACCTCTGGTTCTACAGGTAACAACACATCCAATGGTCAGAACAGAGCAACTACTACAGCATCTCCAAAGACTACTAATGCTAATCATGCAAATAAGAAGTCTACAAATGGCAAGGTAAAAACCGGTGATAACAATCACATGATTCTTTATACAGTTTCATTGGTTCTTTCACTTATGATCGCTGCAGGATGCATCTATACTATTATTAGTAAGAGACGTAAGAACAGATAGTATTTTGATTATTAATAAAAGCGCAGGGAAATGGCGTATGCCATTTTGCCTGCGCTTATGTTATGCATGCATCGATTCTTTAACAAAATCAATAACATCCAGATTCTTCTTCACAATATTAGGATCTCTCTCCATGTCGGAAATACTCATCCAATAATAGTGTCTGCCATTAACAACAAAGTTCTCCTTCTGCTCATCCTCCGGAAATACTTGAATCTTTATCTCGTACAATCTGTGATTATAGATCCTATTCTCCTGATGGCTTTCAGAATATTTCTCCTGTACTTTTGACGATATGTATCTGCAGTTTATCTAACTTTTATCCACATTCAGATCCGCCGACACCTTATTTATCACCGATTCCTCATCTGCTCTATCCACAGTCTTGTAATTCAAAAATAATTTACAATCCCACCGCTCATCGTAATATACAAGATACTTCTTTTCTGCGGAAGTATCTGGAAACTGGATGGCGACTAATGAATGCTTGTGTTGGATTTTATCTAGTTTTTGTATGTCATTTAGTAATATATTGTGGTCATATTTGTTTTTATGCATTTCACATATATCCTTTATTATTTTAATTGCATATATGGTAAGCGCTATTCGTATGCAGGTGTCACCTTCAAATTCCTTATGCTCAATCTGCCTTTTTCTCCATCTATGTACGATTCAGCAAAGAATACCGTAAAACAAACTTCTGAGATCTTCTCCAAAGCTTCTCTATTTCTTACTTTATCCCGGAATCTATATTTAAAATGTCCTCCACCGATCCTTACATCATTCTCTTCATCTATTATTTTCACACCAGTATCATTTTTTATTTCCAACTGAACTTTCTTTATAGCTCCTGACGCAAATGCGTCAAATTCTATGGCATATCCGGCGTCAAAGAAGCCAGTCCAGTTATCACAAGGAATATATTTCATCAATGCCATCGCAAATTCTCCCATACCCCTCTTAGTTACATTGCTGATATCAACATCCATGTCAAAGCAATCTGCAAATGTTTTTATCTTTGCGACCTTTTCATCACCACAGGAGATAATTGGTTTTACCTTGGAAAATGGAGTATAATCCTTCAACAGATCAATCTCTTGTCTCTGAGCTACCGGCGCATCAAATCTTGTTTTTCCCTTCGTTTTATTTGATTCATTTACAGACTCGGACGAGGTAATTTCAATATTCTTTTTCTGCGCAATAATCTTTATCTTATCTAAAAAATCGTCTCTTTTTTCTTCCCATTCATCTTCATTTATTGATTCAAGACCAAACTCCTTAATAATATCATCTCTAAATTGTCTAAGTCTCTGTTTCAATGTGATAATATCCGGATCATCTAATTTAATGCAGATCTGATTTTTATCAATACATCCGGCTAATTTGTCAAATATAAAACCTGGCAATAATAATCCTGTCCATTTACACCTCATTACCCAAGCTGCACCCATTTCATTTAATGTTGCTACGCTGGAATAATAATTATCCGAAAAGGCGTACACGACATGAAGGTCACTCGTCTGAAATTGTTTGGCTAACCAGTCATATATGTTACATCCAACCGGAATATTACATTGCGGAACGGAAGTACAAGTTATTTGATTCTTATGCACTCCTATTGCTACAAGCAAATCTACAAATGCTTTCATATATTCTGCATCTTTGCTGCTGTGTGAAATGAATAATTTGTGTGGTTTGTTTTCCATCTTTTTGTACCTTCCTTTCGGGATTTTAGTGTTTTTGCTTCATATTTTTCCTATGGTATGTTGTATATATTTTTGTATCTATTCTTTTTCTCTTCAAATTTCATTTTTCCCCAGTCAAACTCAACCGTATGACTGTTCGTTGGATTCCAACTATTGCTATTTTTTAATATACTCAAATAACATTCTTCTAAAGTCATTAATGTCTCCTATTCTTCCAGCAAACCCACATATTCAATATAACTCCAGGTATTACTGCCATCCAAACCAACTTTCTCCTCCACAAAGAGTTTACTTTTTTCTTCTGTCGTTTTGCAAATATCCACGATGATACATAATGTATACACTGACGATAAGCAAACATACATGGTATCTCCTGATGTTCCAGATATGCCTCTCGCAACATAGCATAACTAACTGGACATTCTTCATAACTTTGCAACACTCGGCTCGTCATTCCATCTTGCTGATAATTTACAATACACAATATATGATTGCATATATATAATGGTTTATTTATATCCATCTTTAACATCATATAATACGGATTAAAATCTTTTTCTCCTGGAATCTCTGGCATTGGAATATAATGCTTGGTATCCGCCATAGAATATATAACCTTTATATCGCCCTTATGATGATACTTTAACTTAAGTTCTAACAACCCCACTATATCTACATCCGGCAATTTTCCTCCACATATAGTTCCGTCCTGTAGCGCATCTAACCCAACAATTCCACAAATTGAAAGTTTCTTCTTTTCTACATAATCGATAGCATCATATATTCTGTCCACAGCATCATCAGCAAGCCAGTCATCAGAATCTATGCACATCCAATAATCCGTTATAATATGTTCAAATGCCAGATTGTATGCCGTGTACATACCTCCATTTTCTTTTCTATAATATTCTATTTGGAATTCTGACTCATCCACAATCCATTCACTTACCAGGCTTTCAAGATTATCAGTAGATCCATCATCAACAATTATCCAGATAAACCGTTTGTTCTTCTGGCGTCTCATACTTTGATAACAATTATTTAAACAATATGCACGATTATATATTGGTGTGAAAATAGTTAATTTTCGTTCTTTCATTTTCAAATTCTCCTACAGAACAGATAAAAACGAATCATATTACAAGTAAACCAATACCCAAAAATTCTATGAAATAATCTTATCACCTTCGTCTTTTTATCCATTGCATAATGAAGCAAATATTGATATTCTTTAAGTATTATTTTCATTTCTCGGGATAAATACTGCTGATGTCCCATACAAATTCCGTATTCAAAAGCCAGTAGACCAGCAACTACCTCCGGATCCGGCACTTCATTTTGTTTTACCTTTTCTGCCCATTTTTGAATAATCGCTGCCAGATGATTTGGTCCTTCTGTACTTCTACTTGCTGTACTATTGCCGTGTTGACGATAAGCATATGCCAATCCATTCAAAAATGAAATATATTTTGCCCTAGAAAATAGTTGAATTACCCAGTCTATATCTTCTGCATATCCGCCTTCCGGAAATAATATATACTCTTCTTCCAAAAGAGAACGTTTAACACATTTATTACACGCAGATGCAAGTACCTGTCCATCTCTTACCAACATTGGATAAATCTCATGAACACCGTGACATAATTTCGTATCAGGAAATGCTTTTTTTCGATACCTTTTCAGCAACCTTCCCTTCTCTGTATATTTGTCCATCTGAAACATAACTAAATCCACATTCTGATTCTTAAAGCAATTATATAACTCCTTCAACAAATCCCTATTAACCCAATAATCATCTGCATCTAAAAAAAGAACATATTCGCCGTTTGCGACTCTTAATCCCTTGTTACGCGCGGCTCCTGCCCCCTGATGTTCTTGGTAAATATATCTCACGTAAGGATACTCTGCCGCAATACGCAAGCATATTTTCCCCGTCTGATCTGGTGAACCATCATCTATAATTATTATTTCAAATGAATCAAATGTCTGATGAAGAACACTGCTAATACATTGCTTTATGAATTTATCTGATTTATATGAGGGAATAATAATTGAAAAAACTGGTGTCATACTTTTTTCCTCATTAATTAATATTTTGCTTTTTCAAACAATCTACATTTCATAGCCATTACCCACACTCCAATAATAATTCGTAGAGGTCAATTCTAAGATTTGTACTTATGCCAAATACAAATGTAAATATTTTTTCTCGTGAAACAATACAATTCATATACTACGGACTTTCGATTTTTTCTGTTTGGTCTGATAAGCCATCATAAACAATGATGATCACTACTCTTTACATTTTTTTCAAATGTCTTCATAGACGGATCATTCCGTAATCTGAACTGCCGATACAGTTCAGGGATAAGGTACAATACTACATATTTCACTTTTCTGTGGCTAAGCAAAGTTAACATTGAACGAATCACTTCATTACACTCTGCTGCAGCTATTCGCTCTTTTTTCAATAAATAATAATATCTGACATATAACATTCTTTTTATAACATCTTCTGCCAAAATACCTTTTAGATTTTCATCCTCAAGATTTACTAACTTTTGCATTGTATAATCCGCTAAATGCCGTACCAAATCAACAGAAATTCCTGATACTAAGGATCCACTTCTTTGGAAATATGCATATAAAGTACAATTAACCTTAACACTCCTTACGTTTGGATTCTTTGTCAAAATATCTATTATATAAATTGCATCTTCAATCACTTTTCCAGACATAAAATGCTCATTAGAAATGACTGTATGTCTAAATAATTTATTTACAAAATTTTTGTAATTCTGATTTGTCATCAGATTATAAATTGACAAATTTTCGCAGTTATATTTAGGTTTTGGAAAGAAATATGACTCATCACAACGTTTAAAATCACAAAGTGCAATATCTGCGACATTTTCGGTTATTGCTCTGTGTAAATATGTAAAAAACTGTTCATGAATCCAATCATCTGAATCAATAAAACAAACATATTCTCCTACAGCACTTTCCAATCCTTTATTACGTGCTACTGAAACACCTTGATTATCTTGGTGAATTATAGTTATACGATTATCAATAGAAGCATACTGTTCTAATATTTCAGCAGAACAATCTGTACTACCATCATCAACACATATTATTTCCAATTCTTTATATGTACTGTTGATAATTGAATCCAAACATCTGTTTAAATACTCTTCTGTATTAAACACTGGAACAATTACTGATATTAAGTTCTCTTTATACACCCAATCACCTCTTAACATGAAAACAAGCTTTAATTTGAAGATGTTTTTTCCAGAAAATACTGAATAACATCATTATCATAATTAGCATCAAATTTTCTAGCAAAAAAACAACCTGACTTTTCAATTTCATCTATCATGGAACAGTCAATTGTATTCGGACTTCCTGGCCCCGGATGCTGACCTCGTTCCTTCCAGTCTATAAATCTAAGATTGCTCTTATTATTCACCATTCTATTTCCTTTGCACATTTGGAAGATACTTACATAGTAAATTTCATCTCCACAAAGTGCATTTACAAATAGACTTGTAAACTCACTATCCTCAAGAAAATGAACATAATCTTTCGCACAATCACTTCTAATTGTGAACCATGCAGATCCTCCAAATAATTCATACTTCTCAGGAATCTTTCTTCCCTTTATTATCCCTACTGAAAACAATCTGCCATATATAGCTCTTAATACCCTCGGCAGCTGATATCCTACTGCTCTTCGTCGAAGATATTTTGGCCATTTTAATGCAACTCTTCCCAATCCACCACCATACTGCCAGGTACTCGGAAGTTTAGTGCATTCATAAAAACCATAAAGATTATTTTTTGAAAGATAATCAGCGAATTCTGATACTTCTCTCACACATAAATCAACACCACTGTGAAGCGAATAATAATCAAAATCACCACTATTTACTGCATTCTTTATTAATGCATTTACCATCTGAATCTGAGAATAATCTCCCCAACTGCCATTGTAATGTTCAGGAATAATAATTACCCTTGGATCCTCAATAATATCTGGTATGATATTCAATCCTTTTTCATCAACATGTATAAAAACCACTGATCCTTGATACTGCAAAAGCTGTTTAATAAAACAATTAAGCATTGTGGGATTATTGTGTACCATAATTAAAAATGCTATCTTCATTCTTTTTAATAAATTGTGTAATTAAAATAAGTCACAATATCCTTTCCATCTAAATAAATATTTTATATCTAAGCAATGGACTTACTGTCATAAAAATCATAAAATTGCTTTTGTGCTCCTTCTAGATTTTTTCTGTTTGCTTAATTTTCCTAAGATTTTCTCGTCTTTCACCAAATGACCACCATAAAAATTTATTAATTAAAGGCATACTACTTGTCAATATTATCATAATGATACTTGTAAATACCACACCTTCCCACCTTCCCATGCATACCAAAACATTTCCAAATATTTTATAATCAACTAGTCTAATTATTTCAATTATGAAACCATGTAAACACAATATTTTTATGGAATTTTTCCCCCAATATTCTAATAAACGTATATTTCTCTTATCCAAATATATTGACAATTTATATATAATATACGTTCCTAAACAAGCTGTCCATATATATATATATGGGTTATTAAATAATCTGTCAGATAAATTTACTAATCCATTTTTCTGAACCCCCAAAATATCTAAACCAATTACTATAACTAAAATGATTTTTGAGAAATTATTAATGTACATATCATAAAAATAATATCCTATCTCTATAAATATTACTCCTACAAATGCTCTAAAAACAACCTCTAGCATATAAGAACACTCTGGCATATTTATTCCAACTATAGCCAATGTAATGCCCAAAATAATATTCAAATACTTATTTTTTATTGTAACAAGAAATATTAGACTAGCTATAAACATTACTGGCAAAAACCACATTGCACTACCATTAAAATAAATAATATGTTGCAAATTTGTTAGCCAAATATTTTTTCCTCCCCGAAAATTAAGAATACTAATAAATATCTGGTATATCGTATTCCATATTAAATATGGTATTAATAGCGTTTTTGTTTTTTTTTGAATTAGGCTACTATATTTTTGTTCACCCGATCTTTTTATTCTATATAAAATACCTGATGTTATGAAAAATAGTGGCATATGAAAAGAATAAATCCATATGAATATAAATGGCTTTTCCTGCATAGAATATGTGTGTCCAAGCACCATACACAATATTGCCATTCCCTTAGCAATATCAATATACCGCAATCTTTTCATCCATATCTCCAATCTAACAATCATTAGTTTTACAAATACAATTTTCTTATTTTAATATATTTTTAAAATACATTCTAGAATCCAATACCCTTCTGAACAACTATCCTTTCTCATTGTTGATTATTCTAGAACTCCTTAATCTACCACTCTAGAAAATGTGCATTAATAATTAATTAAAATAAAATTTACCGTTATCTTTTATTATATAAATTTACGAACAAACTTTTTTATAAAAGAAGGAATTCTTTTCCTTATATTTTCTTTTACATTTATCGGAATTTGTTTTCTCCGATACCATTTTTCAACATATTGATATCCTTTTTTATACTTTTTTAAAACTATTTCTCGTTCTTTTGGACATTTTGATGATTCTTTTAATTGGCCATTATACTTTGCTGCATTCTCGTAAGAAGATTTCCAAAGTTGTAACCCTTTTCCATACTCTTTAATAAGTTCTTCTCCCTTTTCATCATTTATTATTAAACATGAACTCCCTTCTTGGTAGTGAAGTGGTCCATTATTTTCTTTTATCAATTCCGGATGAACCAACTCAACACACCAAAAATCTCCGATAGTAATATTTCCCTGCCTATTTTCTCCTGCATATGGACAGCAATAACAACTATCTCTATATGTATAACTATTTAAAAACATTTGATAGTAAGAACTTTCTTTAGGCTCAAAATATGTATGTTTTTCTTCATTGTTTTTATTTAAATATGTTAGTTTTCCATATAATTTCCAACCTTGTGTTTTATCTCGAAATTTAAAATCTATAATTTTTCTTGACATTTTTTTTTCTTCAAATATAAGATAATCTTGAAAAAATTGAATACTTGGAACTCCATGACAAATAATATCTATGGTATACAAATTAGGATAATCTTTTTGCAAATATCCTTGTAATCCCGCAATTTGACAAGGGGTTCCACTAAACAGTATTAATTTATCTTCTAATAATCTTTTTTTTATTCTTTTAAAAACATCATTCAAATCACTTTGAACATATTTCGATCCTTGCAATTTATATAATTCTGACTCTTTTGTAATCCCTATATGCTTTGGTAATAGCTTTTCATTCTCATTAATTAATCCACATCCATAGACTTCTCCCCCTTGTTCTAAAATCATAGTCGCAATGCTTGCAAATAAGCCACCTGAAGCAGATTGTTCTATATCTGTGTTGACAGTTTTAGCAACATATGTCTCTTTCAAGGATTTCTTTGTTGTCTTTCCATAATTACAACTATTTATACATTTTTTGCACTTAATACATAATTCTTCATTTATATCTGGATACAGAAATCCATATTCATCAGCTTTCATTGAAATTGCTTTTTGAGGACATATATTTTCACATCCACCACAACCGCAACATTCACTTTTACTTTTATATAAAACTATTTTTTCCATTTTATTTTCCTAATAATTTTGTTACAGATTATACCTATTAACTCATTCCGTTCTTCTTTATTTAAAACAAAAAACAGTGTTATTGTCATTCCTAATATTCCTATTGCCATACCATCTATAATCCAATTTATCCACAAATTTCCGACCGGATTCACAAAACTAACTACTTTTCCAATGATACATTGCATAACTAATATAATGATTGTCTTTCCTATTTCTGGGAAAAATGTATACCAAGGTAAATCTATATAACTTGCTCCAACCGGAAGATGATAAGTCAGTGCAACAACAATTTCTAGTATTACACTAACACCTGCTACAGCATATAATCCTCCTCCTAACGATTTGACTGAAAATATCGTAATTAAAATACTCATTATACCTTCTATAATAAATATAATTGAACTCTGTCGAATCTTATTTGTTAATGTGAAAATCTGGTATATTGGTTGCATTGGTCCCAAGACGCAAGTTCCTATTACTGTTATGATCGATAAAACATTTATTAACTGTATCGGTTGTCCTGGTACCCATAATCGATAAAATTCAACTCCTAATGAAATTAATATTGCATTAGGTACTGTAGCAAAAATTGTCATAATACGCATAGAAGTCTTAACTGCTGTTTTTAATCCTTCTTTATCTCCATTAGCATATATTTTCATCATGTTCGGTGTAAAAGAATTTCCAATAGCATTTATTAATGATGAGACAAAATTAGGAATAGTCTTTGCTACTGACAAATATCCCATTTTTAACGCCCCTAACAATAAATTAGTAATTGTTAAATCTAATCCTGTCATAAGAATTTGACTTAATTTGGTAATACTATTCCAAATTCCCGAACTTAATACCTCCAATACCTTGTAAATATCAAATGTCTTTTTATCAAAATATAATTCTGGGGTTAATTTCTTGTGAAAATAAATGTTACATGGCAAAAATACAGCGGTTACTATGATGGATCCAAATGCCATAACACTAATTTTAGGTCCTACCAACATGAATGCACAAATAATAAAAATTGCTCTAAGAATACTTGTAATAGATGTTAATATAGAACTAACATCTAATCGATTTTTTATAAAAAAACAATTTCCAAAAGTTGTTCCCGCAAGGCAAATTAAAAAATTAGATAATGTCCATATGAAAGCCCATCTTACATCTTGAATCATTTCCACTGGTACGTTAAAAATAGTATTTATTCCTAATACAATTAATATTGTTGGTAATAAAAGCACTAAACTTAATATTACATTTGCTATTGTAATCGAAGTATAATAAGATCTTGCTGCCTCTTTGTCTCCTTGCTCATTTTTTAACATGATAAACCGACTTGCCATAGAATTTAATGCTAATGTCACAAGTGAACCATAACTTGCAAAATCATTTGCCAATTTTACAAACCCATATGCTTCAGCACCCAATTTTGATGTAATATAAGGTGTTATAACTAAACTAATAAATGCATTTGTCCCATACGCAATACATCCAAATATAATATTCAAAGCTACTCTTCTATTATCCAATCCGGTTTTAATTTTCATAAAACATTGTCCTTCCAAGAAGCTTCTAATGCCTTTTGAATTGCCTCTAATTTCTTATAACCATATTTTTCATCAGGTTCCAAAAAAGCTCCTTCTCCCCATTCATTCCATGCATTAATAAATAGCAATGGTTTTTTTTCTTTATTTGCTCTTTGAACAATTTGTTTCATATAAGAAGAAAATTTTTCTATTGAAAATCCTGTAAACATAACTCCATGTTTGTTTCGCGGCGTATTATCCCAATCAACAAAACATCCTGGCAAAAAATCCTTTTCCCATTTTGCGTTTAATATAATTTCCCACATTTCATCATAAAAGAACATTCCAAGACTTTGCGATTTAGGCCATGCCGACCTCGTTTTATTCATTCTTTTTTTCCTATAAGCAGACAATATATCTTCTCCAAATATTTTCCTTGCCATTGTAACCTTTTGATTTGTTCCAGGTCGTTTCATTGAATTAATATTTCTTGAATATACAGGTTCAAATTCTATTCTATAATCAAAAACATCTTCTCTATAATACATATCAGCATAATACGATGGAAATTGAAATGCTAAACATAAATCTGGAAAACCTTCTTCTTTTGCCCTTTTCCTCATATAAAGTGTCATTTGATATATATCAACAATTTGCTCTGGCTTATATATTATAAATAATGGTCGACCATCTATTGTAATATATCTTTTATCTTTAAAAAATTTCAATAAATATTGAAAATGGAGCTCCCAATCTTCTTTTGATCCATAATTTTGCTCCATAATTATTTCTCTATTTCCACCATCCCAATTTTTACTCCAATTTTCATTTGCCCAACAAAAACAAAAAGGCATGTCTATATTTTCATTTTGCAACATTTGTTCCGCTGGTTTCTCAAGAAGTTTCTGACCATCTTGAAACCAATAATGATAATAACAAAATCCAAAAATTCCATACTTTTTAGCAATATTAGCTTGCCACTCTTTTGTTTTATCATCCAATAAATTATAATAATTGTTATTTAAAGGAATCTTGGGTTGGTCATGTCCTTCAAATAATGGCTCTGCCTTTTTGACATTATTCCATTCTGTAAAACCTTTCCCCCAACATTTATCATTCAATGGAATTGTATGATATTGTGGTAAATAAAAAGGAATTATTTTTACTCCTTTTCCGTCTCTTACTTCAGCCATCACATTCTCCTCATATAATCAAGTGTTTTTTATTGAAAATTCAAGGTTTTTCAACCTTTCA
>OBKS01000559.1_pt1 | contig 34968 bp, 37 predicted proteins | sample 1517381 | NCBI WGS metagenome assembly OBKS01 (sample SAMN04571686, study PRJEB22368) | human gut metagenome | biome: human gut; material: stool | host: Homo sapiens | place: Luxembourg | collected 2012-08-03 | reverse complement strand
AGAATATTTTTTAGTATCAAGACCAGCAGCCATAAGTTCTTTATCAACAATATATTGAACAGTTCTTTTACTAATACGTTCTTTTCTTTCGCTTAAAAATAAAGCTTTTCTTGAATTAAGTCTGTCTGTTTTTATTCCATCTTTTGGCCTAACATTTAAGTATTCTGTTACAGCATGTATACAAGCTTTATTAAGATAAATAGTTCTTTCTTTATTTCCCTTACCAATAACAGTCATTTTGTTTTCAGAAAAATCTATATCATTAATATTTATTCCAACTAATTCAGACAAACGCATACCGCAATTCAAAAAAAGTGTAATTATGGCATAGTCTCTTTCAGAATTTCTATTATCTTCATTTGCAGTCACCTCTAAAAGTTTTTTGCTATCCTCCAAACTTAAATATTTAGGAAGTCTCTTATCTAATTTTGGAGTTTCTAAATTTTGAGCAGGATTTACTTCAATTAAATTAGCTTTTGCAGATAAGTAGTTAAAGAAAACTCTTATACTAGAAGCTTTTCTAGCACGTGTTGCAGCTTTGCTATGATATGTTGTTGTTAAATAACTTAAAAAAGCATGTATATCATCTAATGTGATTTTTTTAATAGTATTTAAATCAATATCTTTTATTACGATTTTAGAAAAATCTTCTTCTTTTGTTAAATTAAATCTTATTTTTATAAACTTTAAAAATGTTGCTAAATCGTAATTATATTCTTTTACAGTATTAGGCGATTTATTCAAAATTGTCATTGTATAATCTAAAAATGAATTTAAATATTCTGGATTATCTTCATGATTTATCATAAGTCTCACACTCCATTCGTTTTTTATTATATAATAAAATAAATTAAAATGGAATATATTATTTATTATTTTTTTTTAATATGTTATAATTACAATGCAAAAGAAATTAAGAAGAAAAATAGAGGTTACAATGGAAAAAGAAAAAATAGATAAAGAAGAATTTATAAAAGTTAAACATAAGGGAAAAATTTTTACACCAGATTATTTAGTAGAAATTATATTAAATCAAGGACATTATATAAGTGGAAATATTTTAGAAAAACATGTAATAGATAATAGCTGTGGAGATGGGCAATTTTTAATTCATATTGTAGATAGATATTGTAAAAATTTTTTGAAAGAATCTAATAATACCAAAAAATTAAAAAGAGAACTAGAAAAATATATACATGGAATTGATATAGATAGCGAAGATATTGAAATTTGTAAAGAAAGATGTAATAAAGTAGCAAGATTGTATAATGTACAAAATGTTGAATGGGATTTTATAGTAGCAGATACTTTAAAAACAGATATATATGATAAAAAAATGGATTATGTTTTAGGAAATCCACCATATGTACGAACACATAATTTAGAAGAAAATGCAGATACAGTAAAACAATATTCTTTTGGAAACGGAGGAATGACAGATTTATATATAGTATTTTATGAAAAAGGTTTAAGAATGTTAAAAAGAAACGGAAAACTATGTTATATAACACCTTCATCATTTTTTACTAGTGTTGCAGGAACTAATATGAGAAGATATATAGCAAATAAATCACTATTAGAAAGTGTATGCGATTTAAAACATTTTCAACCATTTACTGCAATGACATATACAGCAATTGTATGCTTAAATAAATCTAAAAAACAATTATTTGCACAATATAGTGAATTTGATGAAAATGATTTAAAACCTATTCATATTTCAAATTTACAAAAAGATGAATACATAATAAATGATAATTTTTATTTTTCAACTAAAAGAAATATAAATTTATTAAAAAACATATTAAATAATAAACTTTTTACAGATGTTGAAGTAAAAAATGGTTATGCAACATTATCAGATAAAGTTTTTATTAATGATTTTGATTTCGAATCACAATATATTATACCAGTTTTAAAAGGTTCAAGAGGAACATGGGGGAGAGCAATTTATCCATATAATGAAAATGGAAAACTAATTCCAGAAAATATTATAAAAAAGGATAAAAGAATATATGAATATCTTTTAAAACAAAAAGAAGAACTTGGAAAAAGAAGTTGTGATAATAAAAACGGAGAATCTTGGTATGCCTATGGTCGCACACAAGCACTTAATGACACATATAAAGATAAAATTGGAATAAATACATTAATAAAAAAAGACAATGGAATAAAAATAGAAGATGTACCACCTGGAACTGGTATATATAGTGGATTATATATATTAAGTAATTCATACAATAGTGAAGAAATAAAACAAGCATTGAGAAATAGTGATTTTGAAATATTCATTTCTTTACTAGGAAAATATAAAAGTGGAGGATATTATACATTTTCGTCAAAAGATGTAAAAAAATATTTAGATTATAAACTAAAAGGAGTTGATGTTATGACAGAAAATGATAAAATTTTAAATGTAATAAGAGAATCATTTAAAACATATTTGAATGTAGGTACATCTAGAAGTACTGCAAAATTAAAATCATTACATGGACACATTGCAAATGATTTAAAAAATATTTTAGGAGAAGATTATAATGTTAAATCACAAGGAATTGGAGATGATAGAGAAGGAACTATTGAAGGAAAATATTATCCTAAAAAAGTAGATATAACTATATATAAAGAAAATAAACCAATAGCTGGATATGCAGTAAAATTCGTTATGAGAAATTATTCACAAAATAGTAATAATTATTTTGAAAATATGCTTGGTGAAACTGCGAATATAAGAATGAATTCAATCCCATATTTTCAAATATTTATAATTTTTGATAAAGTACCATATTATAAAAGCAATGGAGTATTTAGTCGTTATGATATTATTTCACAACATAATTTAGATAAATATATAGCTTTATCAAATGAAGATCCTAATGTATTTTACCATACTCCTGATAAAACTTTATTGTTACTTGTTAAGTTAAAAGAAAAAGAACCAGATTATAAATATACGGATTCTGATGAATATGCTGATTATTATAAGAGTGTTATTGAAGAACCGGATTTGCTTTCTTATTCAGATAAACATATTGATAATATAGGAGAAGAAATGATCCTAAATGATTATGAAAAATTTATTAAAGAAACTTATAATATAATTGTTAAAGAAAATATGATGAATTAATTAATAAAAAAGGCAAATATTATGAATTAATAAAGAATAATATTCAATTATAAATTGACTAAATTAACATAAAGTGATATAATTTGATAAGATAAGTTTTTAATATCAATGTATCTCAGTAAACAATAGAATATTCTATTTGAATATTCACATCTTAATCAGGAGGATAAAAATGACAGATTTAACAGAGATGATTAAATGGAACTACAAAGAGACAAAAAATTTTTTTGATACTCGTGCAATTGGAACGGATATTCCGGAAACCAAAATTTATATTGATAGTTTGATAGGATCTACTCAAACTGTGGATATAAGAAGCAAAAATGAACATCATGAACTTATGCAAGAATTAACTTCAACTCAGTGTTTTATAATTATTGATGGACCATCAAACTCCGGTAAATCAACATTTGCACGGAGACTGGCAAATGCTATTAATGCAGAAATCGTAGATATAGATTTATTATGTTATGATTATTTGCAAAATAGAATTGATAAATGTAAAACTGATATGGAAGTATTAATGGCTTATCATAATATTGATCAGGAAACGGATGAATTCATACTGAATAACCTCGAAGATATTATTGCTGAGAAAGCCAAAAAAGGTAAAACCGTTATACTTGTAGGTATGTATTTAGAACCCATTTATAGATGCATACTTGCAAGAACACTTGGAAAATATTTCAAGCGGACAGTTAGTTTATTTTGCTTAGAGTATTGTTTTGGTGAAATTCAAAAAATGCAAAGAAGTCGTGTGAATGAATTTGGAGGCAAAACAATGCCGGGAGAGATTGACAGATTAAAGATTCAGTATATGTTAGCAAAGAAAATTGCGTCTATGGAAGATGGAAAAATCCTTGCTGCTGGTGTTGACAGCTCATATTTGGTCAATACCACTGTAAGTAATTGGTATAGTAAGTAGGTTCCACAAAATGTAAAAACCCCAGAGTAAATGTACTACTGGGGTTTTTACATTTAAAAGACCTTGCAAAATATTTGAAAAAATGACTGAAAAGTGATATAATACATGTATGGATTAACTCCAAATTCTTTCTAAGAATCGTGCTATGGAGGTATGCACGGATAGACAACACTTAATAAACAAAACACAACATTTTGCAACTGTAAAAAAGAAAGGAGCCGTTAATATGGCTATTGAAAAAGGGTTACTTATACACTGGTGGCATTACTACGGAAAGGTCATCTATACTTTGGCTGAATTGGAGGAATTCGAGAAAGTTATTGATGAATATGGTGCCGATAAAGTTCTTGATGTCGCTGTTGCCTCTTATGTTTGCGGAGATGGTTCTCCAACCATTATGTTGGCAAGTATTCGGAAAGGGACTGTAAAGAAACTATTTGAATCACTTCCCGATATTTCTAAGATGGAAAAAAGGAAAAAGAACAGTATGAGACAGTACGAGATAAATTCGTACAGATCATTTCGCAAACCACATAAGATAACCGAATGGGAGGTAGTGAGCCACAAATAGCTCACTATTTCCCATGATTGTAAAAAATGGATTGCAATGACTTGGTTGAATTATAAATATGCAAATAGATGTAGGATATTTTTATTTTATAAAAGATTCATTTTTTGATGTTATAATAGAAAAATTATTTAGATGTAAAATTATGTTTATTGCACAAAATTTTGATGCCACGACAGTTTTTTATATCATTAGTATTATAAAATTATTTACTCAAATTTTATTAAAATTATTGACAAAGTAACATATTTGATGCTATTATGAATATAATAATTAAGAACATCATTGTTTTTAATAAATGTGTTTGTCGCCGCCTCTTTGGCGAGTTATAAATGAGAGAGTGAATAAATGTGTTTGTCGCCGCCTCTTTGAGCGACTAACAAATTAGAGAGTGTATAAATTTTCGAGGCTTACCAGAGATGGTAGGCCTTTGATAATATAAGGAGAAATAGTTATGCAAATAGATGTAGGATATTTTTATTTTATAAAGGATTCATTTTTTGATATTATGGATGATCCAGAATTGATGAAAAATAAAGAAAGTGGAAATAAAAGACCTTGTTATTATTGTATTAAAAGTAAAAAATATGATAATATTATATGGTTTATTCCTGTTAGCACAAAAATAGAAAAATATAAGAAAGTATATGATACCAAAATTCAAAAACAAATAAAATTAGGTAAAAATCCATCCGTTGATACTATTGTTTTTGGCGATATTGCAAATACTTATAGTGCATTTTTAATACAAAATATGTTCCCAGTAACATTGGATTACATAGAAAGTCAATATATAAAAAACAAAGTTCCTATAAAAGTATCTAATCAATTACAAACAGAGATAATATATAAATCTAATAAAGTTTTAAATTTATATAACCATGGGATGAAAAATATTGTTTTTCCTGATATTGATAGAATTTTAGAAAAACTATTACAATAAATAAGATGCTATAAGTATTATATAAATAAAGACTGCCTACTAGGAGACAAAGAGTAAAAATACCCTAGATAATCGATTAATCAGCCACTCAGTTGGCAAAGAGAAAATACACTGGTGAATAAATTTGGGAGTCTTGTACTCCTTTTTTATTATATGACGAATTTATTGAAGAAAAAAATGTAAATTCAAAAAAATCAGTAGAGTAGGGGGGATAGCCATATTTTTAATGTTGTAGATTTATATTAAATATAAGTATTTTTTATATTTTATACCAAAAAAGATATAGAAAATTTTGTGCAAAGTTTTTACAAAATAAAATTTAGATTTCTAATTTTAAAATAAAAAAATAAAACCAGAAAAAATATTGTATTTGAAATTTTAAAATTTATAAAATCATAAATTAAAGATTTTAAATTTATAGAATTTTTTAAAACGAACATTTGTTAATAATGCTTGTAAATAATTTTGCATTATAATTTTTAAAAATTTTTATAACTATCATATAATTTTAGATTACAAACCCATAATATAATTTTATAATTATAACACGCTAAAATCGATTTTAAGACATTTTTATATTTAATTAAACAAGTTATATATTTATGATTAGATATGCTAATTTATAAATCTAGTGTTTATTATATAAATTTTAGTAAAATGCTGATTTTCAGGCATTTATTAAAAATACTTAAAAATGGTTAAAAAAGTGACGCACGAGAATCGATTTTAAGCCGTTTTTATAAAAGGGTAATATAAACTTGTTGTCTAAAAAATTAAGCAAAATACTGAAATATAAGGATTTAGGAAATTTTGATAAAATAATCTAAAGTTATATAAAAATTTTTTTAAAAATGTAGTTACAATAATGAAAAAAAATCAAACCAGGAATAATATAAAAAAATGAAGCTACAGAATCGATTTTAAGAGCTTTTTATTATAAGAAAGTAATATAGTTTGTTGTTGTAATAATAGGCTGAAATAGACTTTATTAAAGGAATAGCAAAATTTTGGAGAGAGGACCATTTTGCATGGTTCTATATTTTACTCCTATTCCTTTTTGCACAAAACTTTGATTTTGTGCAATGTTATGTATCCCTTTTTTTACACTTTTCCATATCTACTTCTACCTCTCTTCTATTGTTTATTGATATGTTAAAGTGAATCCAATTATAATTTACTATTTTATTATTTTATGTTTTTTTAAATTAGCTTTCGCAATGATTTTATTTTAAAAATTATTATTATTATTCTCTTATGATTAAATTTTAGTTTTATTAAAGTTATATTTATCATTTAATATTTATTTTTATAATTATAAAATTTTTGATTATTAAAAAATATTTGTAACTTTTACAATTTTTTTCTTTTATTCCCCTACCTTCTTAAAAATTAGTAATTTTACTTAAATTATAAATTTGTTTCTGAATTATTCATATTTATTACCGTTCCTTTCTTACAAGGCACAAAATTCCATTGCATTTTTCACATACTTCATAATTATCAATATGAACTATTCTCATAATAAAAACCTCCTAAAAATCTGAAATTAAAATTCAAATTTCTAGGAGGAGCTCTATCAAATAAATAAAATGTAATTAAATTTGACTCAATATATACAAAAAAAGAGCGAATAACATTGCAACCTAAGACTGATAGGCCTTGTGTTATTCGCTCAATTATATTAATAGATATTTTTTTCTGCATAATAATATTAAAAATATAAGCAATTTGCGTCAGAGTCCTTAAACTTGTCCGTATTTAACTGCTCCACTGCTTATTGCTTTAAAGTGTTTGCTAGTCTAGTATATGCTTCAATTCTATGCATAATTTTCTCCTTAAATAAAATTTAATTTTATTACTTATTCTACCTGATGTTTACTGTATGTTTTCTTTGCACAAATTAATGCTATAACCATCATAAAAATATAAGTAATTATAGTCATCATAGGTAAATCAATAACAATATTTCCTAACTTATATGATACCATTTGAGAAAAGTTTGAATAAATCGCATTATATGGCATTAAGAATAATATTTTATTTAATATTCCAAAAGCTGACTTTATGCTCAAAAATACTGGTAACATAATAATAGCAATATCTATTACTAATACTGTCATAGGATTTTTCAGTTTAGATGACAAGAATAATGTTAATCCCACCATACCAAACAATACTGTATATGAAATCACTATATTATATAAAAGTGACTGGAAGAATGTTAGTGCGTATGGACTTAATATGTTGGAAAGTTGTATTGGTAAATTTCCTCCATCTGTACCAAACATTAAGAATATTGTTCCTATTGCAAATATTAAATATATTGTAAATACTAATGTTGCAAATATATAAGATGCGATTATTTTCGCAGTTACACCTTTACTTTTTCCATATTTTGTGGTTAATAATATTTTATCTGTACCATTTTGATACTCTCCTGCAAAAACAGATGCTAAACATATACATATAGCAATTACTCCAAATATAAGTAATTCATAAGTGTTATACAAATTAGAATATCCATAATAAAAATCATATTCAAATGGTGTTTTTGTGTTATTAGACTTCTCTAACCAATATTCTTTTTCTTGAGGTGTATATTTTTTCCCATCATAACTTTGATTTAATTCTTCTTCTATTCTTTGTTGTCTTGTTTCATAAAAATCTTTCTGTTCTTTTAAATTTAGATTAAATAATTCAGTTATATAGCTAGTATTATAATTTGCATATACACGGTTTATATTTGTTAATAAATCAAGTCTATTATATAAATATTTATTATAAATTTCAATACTAAAATCCTTTTCTCCATCACTATTTGTAATAAGATTATTTGGATCATTATGCAACTCTTGTAATTTTTCTATTTCTTTTATAATCTTTTCATTTGTTAAAGTTCCAGAAATCTCTTTCATTTGTTCTTTTCTAACACTAATAGCCTCTTTACCTTTATAAGATTTTCCACTCTTATCTGTTGCTAGAAAATCTTTACCTGCCATAGAAAATAGTAATGTTATTAAAAACAAACAAACTATGATTACAATAATATTCATTTTTTTATTAAATAATTTCTTTAATTCAAATTTCACTAATGTTCCCATATTGTTCATTCCTTTCTTTTCTATTTTTCATTATCTTGAAAATATGCTAAATATAAATCTTCTAAATTAGGTTCTATATTAACAGCATTCACAGTTGGTTTTTGCCTACTTACAATTCTTAATTCTGTTGTATTATTTTCTTGATGAATATTAATAATACAATATTTATGATTTAACATTTCTACTTCTTTTTTATCATAAGCAACACATTTCCATACACTGCCTCTTAAATCTTGTAAAAGTTCTTCTGGTGTTCCTGTTAATATCTTTTTACCTGCTTTCATCACAATAATTTCATCTGCAATAAATTCAATATCTGATACAATATGAGTTGATAATATTACAATTTTATCTTGTGAAAAACTACTAATTAAGTTTCTAAACTTTACCCTTTCTTTTGGGTCTAGTCCTGCTGTTGGCTCATCTAAAATTAGAATCTTTGGGTTATTTAACATTGCTTGTGCAATTCCTAATCTTTGTTTCATTCCTCCAGAAAATGTCTTTACTTTTTGTTTTTTTTCATTTTCCAAATTAACTATTTGTAATAACTCATTCACTCTCATTTCAGCCTTTTCTTTTGATAATCCCTTTAATGCAGCAATATACATTAAAAAATCATAAGCTGTAAAATCTGGATAGTATCCAAAATCTTGTGGTAAATAACCAAGAACTTGTCTGTAATCCTCCCCTAGTTTTTTTATATCTGTTCCATTATATTTAATTTGACCAGAAGCTGGATTTTGAATATCACATATCATTCTCATAAGTGTTGTTTTTCCTGCTCCATTTGCACCAAGTAATCCATAAACTCCTGGTTTTAGTTTTATAGAAACTTTATCCACTGCAATTTTATTTTTATATTGTTTTGTTAGCCTATCTATTGCAAGTTCCATATATAATCATCCTCCTCTTCATAAAATTGATAAACAGCTTTTATAAAATAAAATACTGTTATAATTAATAAACCTAACCATACTAAAACACTTGAAGTTTCATAAACACTAGGAAACTTTATATTAATTTTAAATAAAATCGCATTGATTAATAACATTATCGTCATATTTACAATTTCGTTTGACTTATTTTTTAATAAACGCATTGTTAAAATGTTAGCAACATTGGTTATCATAAATGGCACTAAAAAATAAAGAATTAATACATAACTTTTCTGTTCAAAATGAGTTCCAGTCATAACTGCAAATACTGTCATTATACATAAATTAATAAATGTATTAATTATTAATTTAATTGAAATCGATTCTTTTAAGTCCATTTTACAACTCATTTCAATTTCATACATATTATATTTAAAACTTTTCTCTAACTCCATTATTTGAAGAAATGCTAATATTGGCATTACAAGTGATAAAATTAGCCTTGTTTTCTCAAAATTCATAGATTTTATAACTAATATTCCTACCAATAATAGAATAAATTGGAAAAGAAAAGTAATTTTACTCATAAAAGGAATATATCTTTTTATCTTTTCAAAATAGCTTTCCTTTACTGTTATTTCTGTATTTGCTATTTCCATTTTTAATATTTCTATTGATTGCCTTTTTTTATTTTCATCTATACTTGGCAATTCTCTTTTGTTTAAAATTTCTCTCCACTTATCCATCTAATTAAAAGTCCTCCTTTCCTAAATACCTACTCAATTTTTCTATTCCCTGCTTTAGTCTTGATTTAATGGTAGGTACTTTTTCATCAAGTATTTTAGATATATCTTTAATTTTCAAATCTTCATAATACTTCAAAATAATTACTTCTTTTTGTTTTTCTGGTAGCTCTTTTAATGCTTTATCAATTGAATTTTTTTGTTCTATTCTTGATAATTCATTAGAATCATTTTCTTTATAAGTTTGATTATCATCTAATTCTTCTAACTCCACTTTATTCTCGTCAAAATAAGTGTTACATACATTCATTGCTATTGTAATTAAATAACTTTTAAATTTTCCTCTATGTTTATAAGTTCCTATATATTTAATCAATTTCAAAAATGTTTCCTGTGTTAAATCATAAGAAAGTGAGATATTTCCTGTTTTATAATAACAAAATCTATAAATATCATCATAATATTTCTCAATTAATATCTCTAATAATTCTTTATTTCCGTGCTGTATTTTATAGATTAATTCTTTATCTTCCAAGTAAATACCTCCTTTCTTTCTTTTATAAACTAGCTTACATATAATATAACCTAAAAAAATATAAAAAAGATTTAAAATTTTATTAAATTTTTAAATTTTTTCATTTTAATGTTTTATTAATTATAAATTAAATATATATTTTTGTATAATGTGCGATTTTAAATTTAAAATATTATTTTATTTCTTCATCTATTATATTTCTTTTTGCAACTGTTTGTCCATAGGCATTTACTACTTCTGCAAAATACTCATTGCCCAAAATATCTCTTTTAAAGTATTTACCTTTTCATTACTTAAAGTCATCATTTCAACTTGATTATTGCCATTACTTACTTTGGCTACATAAATAGAAAAATAGTAAGAAGCAATTTGACTTTACTTCTTACTATTTAATGCTAACCTTTTACATTTAAAATATTAAATTTTATTTAAATCTTTTAATATAATCATCAATACTATCTAAAAATTCTTTATTATTTGAAGTTTTAACCATCATAGAGATAACTTGTTCAGTAACATCTGCTACTGGCATACTGTTCATAGCTTTACGCAAAGCAAAAACAGTTTCTTTCTCTTTTGGAGTAAGTAATAAATCTTCACGTCTAGTACCAGATTTGTTAATATCAATAGCTGGGAATATACGTTTTTCAGATAATTTTCTATCTAAGTGAACTTCCATATTACCAGTACCTTTGAACTCTTCAAATATAACATCATCCATTCTACTACCTGTATCAACCAAAGCAGTAGCAAGGATTGTAAGACTTCCACCAAATTCAATGTTTCTGGCAGCACCAAAGAATTTTTTTGGTTTATGTAAAGCAGCAGGGTCTAAACCACCAGATAATGTTCTTCCAGAAGATGGTATTGTTAAGTTGTATGCTCTTGCAAGTCTTGTAATACTGTCTAATAAAATAACAACGTCTTGACCTTGTTCTACTAGTCTTTTTGCTCTTTCTAATACCATTTCAGCTACTTTTACATGGTGTTCTGGTAATTCATCAAATGTTGAATAAATAACTTCACCATTTATAGAACGTTTCATATCTGTAACTTCTTCTGGTCTTTCATCTATTAATAAAACTATTAATTTTTCTTCTGGATTATTTTCTGAAATACTGTTTGCAATTTTCTTTAATAAAGTAGTTTTACCAACTTTTGGTGGAGCAACAATCATTCCTCTTTGTCCTTTTCCTATTGGTGACATTAAGTCAATTATTCTCATTGCATATTCTTTACTATCTGTTTCTAGTCTGATTCTTTCATTTGGATATATTGGTGTTAATTCATCAAATCTTTTTCTTCTAGCTGCTTTTTCTGGTGATTCTCCATTAACTTCTCCAACAAATATTAATGATGGGAATTTTTCACCTTCTTTAAATCTAGAAATACCTTTTATTACATCACCTGTATCCAGTTTGAATCTTCTTATTTGAACTACTGAGATATATACATCTTTTGGACTTGATAAGTAATTTTCTCCTCTTAAAAATCCATAACCATCTGGTAAAATGTCTAATATACCTTCAACTATTTCATCACCTTCATTTGTAAGTTTATATCCTGATAATTCTTGTTCATTCTCATTTCTTTTCTCTGTTATAGGTGATGTTTTAGTAATTTCATTTTCTTCATAGTCTGAATTGTTGTTGTCTATTACCATACTTAAAACTTGTATTAATTCTTCTTTTTTTAATTTTGATATGTTTTTTATGTTATATTCTTTTGCTAATTCTTTTAATTCTGTTATTGTTTTTTCTTCTAAATTTATCATAATTCCTCCTAAAAATTAAATTTGTATATTTATTTTGAATTTTAAATTTTTTTTGTTTTTTGTGGGATTTTTTTCGAATTAAATAAAATACAAATGTATTATACCATATTTTTCCAGAAAAAGGAAGTGTTTTTTGATAAAAACTATAAAAAGCGCTAGTTATTGCGCTTAATTACATTCCTTTATCTATATAAATTTTTTCGTTGGGATAATACATATCTAATTTTTCTCTTGCTATTTGTTCAATGTATTCTTTCGAATTAACATTTTCTTTTTCTGCAACAAGCTCTTTATTATATGTTTTTTGTTCTTCTATTTTACTAGCAAGTTCTTTACTATTTGCAGTATATTGATTTATTACTTTTTGTTGATTTACTAATGTGAATATTGCATATATTAAAACTAATAATATTAGTAATCTCTTGTATAATTTTCTTTTTTTCATAAGTATTCTCCACCTCTAAATAACGTATAATATATAATTCTACTTTTCTTCTAAAAATCCTTCCTATTTTTCAAAAAAATATGTTTTTTTATTATTAATTTTTGCTTTTTTGTAATTTTAATGAATTTTTTATATTTTTTTGATTATTAAAATGTATTTTTTTAATATTTATTGTCATAAAATGAATTGGTTTGAATAATAGTTTCTTTACTAATTTTAATATTGTTTTTATTGGTAATATTATAACTGAAAAAATTGTAGTTATGATTTTTTTGATAGTTAAGATTATCTTTACATTTATTTCAATAAAATATTTGCTAAATAATAACATATATATAATGCAACCACAGAAAACTGCTAGAAACATATAGAATCTTATTTCCCCTGCATTAAAAGTGAATATTGAGTATAATAGCAACAAACCTGTTAAAATCCAGAATAAAAGGTCTTCACAATATGTAATTATATCAGATGTTTTAAAGCTTTTTCTTAATATTCTAAAAATGTCAAATAATAGACCTATTAAAATTCCATTTATTGTGAATATTAAAAATAAATTTGCTTGATTTATTATCATTCCTCATCAATCCTTTGTTTATTTAAAAATTTTACTTATCAAGCTTCCTTTTGTTTTTTCTAGTTCTTTGTCACTGTATGCTAGATATGATATATCTCCTTCTATTATTACTTCTGATGTGTCTATGCTTAGTTTGTTTATTCTTATATTTTCACCTTTTACTGTCAGTAATCCTAATTCAGTTTCTACCATTACTACTTGATCATCAAAGCTTAATACATCATTTACTCCTGATATGCTTAATTTTCCTCTGTTTTCTAGTATGAGGTTTTGGATTACTCCTGTACTTATTGGTTTTCGTTCATCTAGTGTCATATTAATCACGTTCCTTTCAAAATGGAATTAATTGGATTCTTCTTCCCTTTTCTTTTCTCTGATATTTATATATATTCAAAGGTTGTCTCTTTTAGAACAAAATAATATTTAAAAAAATTAATTGGAATTTTAAAATAAATATGGTATAATGATTTTAGTATAGTGCTTACTACAATAAAGGAGGAAAAAATATGAAGAAGGTAGTGATAGAAAGCAAAATATCAATGCGGAAATTAAAAGCCGTACTTAGAAACATCTGTGGAAATGAAAAATTTTCCTCTAAGATGAAGCGTGGACAAATTTATGTTTATTTCCCACTGTCTTTATCAAATGAAAAACTTTACAGGTTATGTGACGAGCTATCTTTGGAGTTGATTTCAAAATCCGCCACGAGAGCGGTACTGCGATAATCGCAAAAATGTATCTGGGAGTAGCGTAATACTACTCCCAAATTTATTTAATATTTATTTTATGATTCCATTGTGTATTTCTTTTAAAATAGAATCTTTAACTATCCCTTTAAAATCAATAGAAATTTTTGATTCAGAGACATTAAACTCTAACATTTCTAATTTATTTTTTTCAATAATAGTCAAAATATCTTTAATAAAATCATAATTTCTAATAATACCATTACCAACAACAGAAATTCTAGAAATATCTTTTTTTACAACACTTTTAACGGTATTCTCTTCAATAATATCAGTAATAATAGTACCAGCCTTATTATTAAAAGTTGATTTTGTTATGATAGGAATTTTAAATTTTTCTCCTATTTCAGCACACCTATTATGAAGGACCTTTGCACCTTCACTAGAAATTTCCATCATTTCATTATAAGAAAGAGCTGGAATTTTTCTAGCATCAGGGATTTTATTAGGGTCAGTAGTGTAAACACCATCAACATCAGAAAAAATATAACATTCTTTTGCGTTTAATGCTGCTGCAATAGCAATTGCTGATGTATCTGATCCTCCTCTACCTAATGTTGTAATATCTAGCTTTTCATTATAACCTTGAAAACCAGCTATTATAACGATTTTTCTGTTTTCTAGTTCTTCTAAAATTCTAGTAGTATCTATGTTTTTAATAGTTGCATTTTGATTTGTATCATCTGTAAATATACCAGCCTGCCAGCCTGTAAGAGAAATTGCTTTATATCCCATACTATTTAATAACATACTCAATTTTGAAATTGAGATTTGCTCACCTGTGCTAAGTAACATATCCATTTCTCTGAATATTTCAGGATTAGAGGATGAGTCTTCCATTTCTAATTTTTTTGAACTTTTATTATCTTTTTCATTTTCCTCTATTATTTGGGAAGCTTCATTTATTAATTTATCTGTTGTTTTTCCTTGTGCGGAAAGTATTGCAACTATGTTGTTGTCTTTATTATACATATTTATGATTTTTTGCGCTACTGTTTTTAGCTTGTTATTGTCGGCTAATGAACTTCCACCAAATTTCATTACTATTGTGTCCATATGGACCACCTCTCTAAAATAATATATAGAGCCTCATTTTATTTAAAATTTGGCTCTATATATTATATGTTTATTTCTTCATAGTGGACCATATATGTTTTTATATTATTAGTATTTTTTTCATCTATTTCAAATATTCGCCCACCTCTTAAACTATCAATTCCGTATGGACTATATCCAGCACATGCATCTAAGCACATTTTTATTCCACAGAAATCTCCTTCAAAACAGTCATTATGGCTATGTCCGCAAGCAATACATTTTATATCATTTCTTTGTAGTATAGTAGAAAAAATTCCAGAGTTAAACATTCCTATTTTCATTATTTCGTCCATACTGCCACTAGCGTTTGTATATTCTGGATTATCGACTATATATTGGAATTCCCATGGTGGAATATGCATAAACAACATTCCATTAATTTTTTTATTACAATATTCTTCTATTTCTTTTGAACTATTCCAGTACCACATTTGTTGATCAAAATGTATAATATCCCATTTGCATGACATTGATGGTTTGTTTAGTTGTTTCATATTTTCATCTATTGGAATGTTTGCAGTAATAATTTGATTATTGCTATCTAATCCCCATATGTTAAATGCAATTTCGTTTTTATTTGAATGTTTAATAGGTAATACAAAATTTGTAGTTCCATATATGTCTTTGGTATGTTTAGAAATGCAATATTCATATTCTTCATATATTTTTGTTTTTTGAATATCATCAATTTCTATATCATGGTCATGGTTTCCAAAAACATGTGCCCATGGGATTTTCTTGCTTTCCATAGGTTCAGAAAAAATTTTTATGTAATCTCTTAATTCTTGTTCTGTTTTTAAAACTGTGCCATCACAATTATCACCACCCAATATAACTAAATCAGGTTTTTCTTTTTCTATAAGTTTGTTCATTCCATCTAATGTTCTTTTATCATAAGCTAATGTTTCTTGTATATCAGACATCATCAAAATTTTAAATTTTCCATTTTTATTGAATTTTAGTTCTTTTTTTTATTGTCAAATTATTTTTTAAATTTGTATTCATAATTAAAACTCCTATAATTTTTATATATTTTGTTTCAAATAGCTTTCCATAAATCCATCTAAATCTCCATCCATAACAGCTTGAACATTACCAACCTCGTAATTTGTTCTATGGTCTTTAACCATTGTATAAGGACAGAAAACATAAGAACGAATCTGGCTTCCCCATGCGATGTCTCTTTGTTCACCTTTTAAATCTTCAATTTTTTCTTTGTGTTCTTGCTCTTTTAAATCAAATAACTTAGATTTAAGCATTTTCATGGCAGTTTCTCTATTTTGAATTTGTGAACGTTCTGATTGGCAAGCTACTACTGTATTTGTTGGTATATGTGTTATTCTTACAGCAGATGAAGTCTTATTAATATGTTGTCCACCTGCTCCTGATGCACGATATGTATCAATTCTTAAATCATCTGGATTGATGTTTATTTCAATATCTTCTGTTATTTCGGGTAGAACTTCTACTGATGCAAATGATGTATGTCTTCTTCCACCACTGTCAAAAGGAGAAATTCTAACTAATCTATGTACTCCTTTTTCACTTTTCATATAACCATATGCATTTTGACCTATAATTTCAAATGTAACGCTTTTTATTCCAGCTTCTTCTCCTTCAAGATAATCTAATTCTTTTACTTCATATTCGTTTTTTGTTGCCCATCTAGTGTACATTCTGTATAACATTTCAGCCCAATCTTGTGATTCTGTTCCACCTGCTCCTGGATGTATTGTTACAATTGCATTATTTGCGTCATATTTGCCTGATAAAAGAGTTTCTAATTCGAGTCTTTCTAATTCCCTTTGCTCTTTTTTTGTGTTCTTTATAATGTCTTTTAAAAGTTCCTCTTCAAAACTTTCTTTTATCATTTCTGATAATTCTAATGAATCATTTATTTCTTTTTCAAGTTCTCTATATTTTATTACTTTACTTTTTATTCTTTTTATTTCAGATAATACTTTTTTTGTTTCTTCATTATTTGTTGTCCAGAATTCTGAATTTGCGGTTTTTTCTTCTAATTCACTAAGTTCTTGTTCTAATTTGGCAATGTCAAAGAGACTCACCTAAATTCTGTAATTTTTGTTTTAATTCTTCAAGTAGTTTCATATTTTCTTCAAGTTCTAACATTTTTTCACTCTCCATTCAATATGTAATTGCCTATTCCATTTTTTAAACACCATATTCCAAAGTCTTCTTTAAAATTAAATATATGTGGGTTTCTAAATGCTGTAGGGCTTAATAATTTATAAATTTGATCCCAGTTTTCTTCTAAATTTGTTAATCTACTTCTATAATATAATCTGGGAATTGTGCTTCATTTTTATATTCGCTTCCAAATCTCGTAAATGGGTGTTTTAGTTTTGTTTCTCTTTTTATTAAAACTTTGTATATATTGATTTTTTATTATTTATAGCTTAACTGGATTGTTCTGTTTTTATCATGTATATATGACCGAGTCTTTGATATAGTTCATTATCACTAATTCCTATATACTGTCCTATCTGTTTTCCTAATCTCTGATAAGTGTGCAAAGCTCTGTTATGACTTGATTTAACATATAAATTTTGTATATTACTTTTAATTAAATCAGGGAATATTACTTCCTTTAGCCACCTAGTTCCAATTCCTCTATATTTTTTTAATATATGAAAACATGTTAATTGAGCTGATTTATTAATTGTTTTATCATCTTTGCCTTCTATCTTTTCTATAAAACTTTTCATATAATCCTCTCCAAATATATAAAAGCAAACTCCTATTACCAGATTATTATCTTCTATACAGTATATATCTATTTTTATATCTTGATTATCTTGAAAGTTCTTTTTCAATCCTTCTATCATTTTTCTTGTATGCTTATATTCATCCCAATCATCATACATATTATTGTCTATCTTTTCTTTTCCGTACATAATAACAGGGTACATCACTTTTTCATAATCTAAAGAATTAAAATCTTCTATCGTTCTTATGCTTATTTTTCTTGTGTTTTTTTCTATATTCATTTAATACATCTCCTTATAAATGTTTTGAAAATATCATTATTATTACTATTTATATCAAATTCTTCTGGATGCCATTGTACTCCCAAATTAAATTTTTTATTTTTTAGTTCTACAGCCTCTATTAATCCATCTTCTGAATATGCAATCGGCTCATATATTCCTGTATTTGTAGATGTTCTTGTATGAACACTATTTACATATAATTCTTCTACTTTTAATATATCATATAACAGCGAATTTTTGCTTATTGAAACCTTATGAGCAGCTAAATTGTTATATCTATTTTGATGTATTTCTCTATTTGTATCTCTTCTAAAGTTACCACCACCTGCTTTTATTAGGCAATTCATTCCAGCACAAATTCCTAATACTGGAATGTCATTATCTAGTACATATTTTGCGATATTTACTTCATATGTTGAATAGTTTATTCCACCTTGTAATATAATTCCATCACATAGCTTAATCTGTTGCATTGTTTCAGCGTCTATTTCCCCAACAGTGATGTCCTCTACTTTTTCGTCGTATTTTTTTAAAGTTGTATAATTTAGTGTTATGGGTATAGCTCCATTAATTATTATTTTTTCACATATATTGGTATTGGCAAAAAATGCGTCTCTTCCTTCTGAATCTTTTACTATTTTACTTACAATTCCTATTATTGGTTTGTCCATGATTTTCTCCTTAATTTTTCAAAAAATATATAAACTATTTATATTATAAATTTCTACTTTTTTTATAGTATTTAATAACAATTTAAATTATTTGTATGTTTCCTCTTCTGCTAAATCCCCATGAAATCCATATACTTGCTTACATAATGGTGATTTTCTTTTTCCTCCGTGTATGACTACTTTTTCTAAATCTTCATATATACTGTATAGTTTTATGCCATACTTTTCCATTTTTTCTGTACTCATTTTTTTGAATGCAGGACATGGTAGTATTGTTCCATCATATTTTATATCTAATTTTTCAGTTCCTGCTGTGCATAAATGAGATATTTTTCCGTTTAGTGGAATTCCAATTCTTATGTTTCCACTATAATGTTTTTGCTCTCTTTTTAATATTTTACCAAATTCTCTTAACTCATTTTCACTTAACATTAGTTCTTGTTTGTTTTCTAGTCCTCTACCTTGTGGTACAAAATTTAGAATACTAATGTTTTTTATTTTAGCAATTTCTAGGCATTCTATTATATCTGTGAATTGCTTATAATTTGGTTTCATTGGAATAAAATGAACATCTACATTTAATCCCACATTGCTTGCTCTAATTAATGAATCTATTAGATATGTATTTAATGCTTTTCTCCCCATCAATTCATTGTCAATACTTTCATCTAGGGCTTGCCAATCAAATACGATTTTGTCTACTCCTAAATTTTTTAATTTTTCTAACTCTTGCCTTGTTAGCGAAGTATATTCTCCGCATTTTTTATAAAATATGTATATATCCTATCTATATTTTGTTTACCTTTCATTAGTATTGATGTTTTTTTCTTTAAATCTATCTGGAACTGCTATTTCCATTGGAACCAAAGTTCCATCTTCTGCTATATTAACTTCTACACCGAAAGAGCCTAATCCATCTCTTAGCAATTTTTCATGTTGTATCCATAACGGAAATATGACCTGATCCCTAATATCTCTAAAAGTCTGCATATTAATTCCTTTATATCTCTTTGGCATTGTTTTAAATATTTCATCTACTCTGTCTGGAAAAGCTTTAACTAAAAAAACTATTCTTTCTTTAGCTGTTTCTATATATTCTTCTTGACTTATTTCAGAGGTCTTATACTTAGTTATTGCAGTATCTTTCATAAAAGGAACTTCACTCCACGGAATATTCCATGTTTCATGTGCTGCTTTGCCTGTACATATTTCTCTGCAATCAAAACTTGGTCCTACATAATCCATATAAATATGATCACCAATTTTAACATCGAGGCACATTCCTCCTTGAGTATGTATTCTTTCATTCGTTCCTGCCTTTATATCTTCTAATATAATTACTGCATTTGGTACAGCACTTTTTACTTCTTGTATATAGCCTTTTACTCTATCTCTATTAAAAATTTGTCCATTAGGCAGATTCCCATTTACTCCTTTTGGGCAATCACATCTTACTGTCATCATTGTAACTGGAAATTCATTTTCAACTTGTTCCCAATCTTCTAAAGAATCAATTACATACATTTTATTTAATGGTGTTAGATGTGGCAAGTATTTGTCTACTAAAGATATTCCTTTACATTTTTTGTACATATTAATTAATGGTATATGTTGTTTTTTGCTTAAATCTAATATCATTTCTTTTAACTCCTTAAATATAAAAAATACCCATATCTAATATTTCAAATTTTTCTCTAAAATTCCATATACCATTGCTATATCTGTTGGTACAATATATTTAGCGTCTATAGCTTCTGCAACTACCAACGCAAAAGCACTCATTGCTCTTGTGGCATACCACCACTCTGGGTCTTTGACTCTTTTTCTTATTTTTAGTCTCTCTTTTATAAAACTTTTTACCGTTTCTAAATCAGTTGTTGCATATTCTTCTGCTAAATCTGGAAATAATCCTTTTACTATATTTTTAATAAATATATTAGCCATCTGTTTTTCATCTTTATTTAATGTATCTATTATTTCAGTAATTTCTTTACTTTTGGATATTTCTAATATAAGATTTCTGTCATTTATTCAAGTTTTACTCCTAATCACTTCTAATTGCTTTTCTTGGTATATTATTTTTGTTATCGTTATTTAAACAAATCAACATTATTAACTTTTAAATCTATATTATTGTTTAATATTATTATCTTAATTTTTTTATAGTTTCCACCTATTTTTTCTAAAATTATATTTTTATCATTTTCAAAAATATTAGGTTTTCTATATTTACAATCAGTTACTATTGAAATTATACCTTTTGCATCTATTCCATAAATTCTAAATTTAGGAATACTATTACTTTCAAAATCTATTTCAATTAAGTCAATATATTGTTCTTTATCAAGTTCTATTTCAATCGTTTTCGTAGTTATATCACAGTATGGATTATACTTAACATTTTTAAAATCACATAATTCATCTTCATTTGATACACAAAACTTTTTACAACTATCTATTTTTGTTTTTTTATCTAAATATTTATTAATGTTTTCTTTACTTATTTCAACATCTAATATTTTATCATAATAAATTTCTTCAAAATCTTTTATTTTATAATTATTTGTTGTTACTAATAGCACCCAATCTGATTTCGTTGGTTTATTTGGCACTTTGTAGTTGCCATTATTTGGTATAAAACAGTTATTTCTTATAAAATTACCAGTAAGCGGATTATACCAATATGAATAATATTTTTCATTTAATAATTGATCTAATTCACAAGTCTCGTTTGATTCATTATAGAAATACACAATAACTGTGCTATTATTCTTAGTGGCTGAAATTACTATTTCTTCATTTTTATTATCAAATTTTGGAATTAAATTTTCAAAGCCAACTAAATTATAAAATTTTATCAAATGTTTCATTTCATATGAAGCAGGTTTGTCAAGTCCCATATACCATGGCTCTGTACTATAGTCACCTAAACAAAAAGTATTATCCGTAGTGTTGTAACAACTTGCCCAAATGCCATTGCCACCATATGTATATCCACAACTTCCGCACTGTATTGATTTCCATGCTGAAATTCTTGTAGCTTCATATCCATTAAATCTGTTACTACACTTAATATCTTCGTAATCTGCTTCTGTTTCAAGAATAGGTTTTGTAGGTTTTAAATCATAAAACATTTTATAATGTTCTTGTGTTGCTATTTTAGCCATTCCATAATGACCACTTTGAATTGCCCAAAAGTCATGCCATGGTTGTGCATTTAAATCATCTATTTTTTTAGGATGCGAAAACATATGACCACTCATTGGATGATGATATGGATCATTTAATTTAACTATTTTAGCAACATTTTTCCAAATATCATATGTATGTTGATTTTCTATTTCTAAGTCTATTTCTTGACCTGTTATCCAAACAATAGGATAAGCGGAATATCTTGCTACAATATATTTTGCAAATGTACATAGTTCGTCTTCTTTTATTGCACTTGGCGTTACATAATGAAGACCAAAGCCTAATGCAATTATCATATTGCTTTCAACAATTTCTTCAAACATTTTATCAATAACATCTATAAATACTTGTGGGTTTATTTTATTGAATTTATCTATCCACATATTCTCACTATTTTGGATGTTTCCATTAGATGTATCAAAATAAGTTTGATATACATTAAAATTTTTTTCTTTTCTATTATTTAATATATGTCTAAATTGATTATGACAATTACAATTTGGATAATTACATTCATAGTAATTGTTCAAATTAAATGATTGCCAATTTGTATCACCTAACCAAAAAAATGGAGTATTATCCTCATATTCAAAATATCTTTTATTGCTACTAATTTTTAAAAATCCATGCTTTTCTATATTAAGATTTTGTTCATTTTCTTTTACTTCAACTTTTCCAACTATATAATTTATATCATTATTTTCATCTGAACAATTAATACTATAATTCCAAATTCCTGTCAATATTGGAGTAAATCTAACTATCCACTCATTATCTCCATTCCAAAAGGCATTTAATTTAATTATTTTATTGCTTTCATGAATAAATGTAACTATTATATCAATATCTTTATATGGATTATCATATTTAATTTTACTATTTATTTGTATGTCAATTTTTCTCCAAACTTTTGCCTTTATTATTTTCATATATTTTTATCTCCTTCAAATTTTTCATAAAGTACACTATATAATTTAGGTACAATATTTTAAAGATTTTTTATTTTCTTCTTTGCTCATGTATAAATTATAATAATATCCCTGTTTTGCTATAAGTTCATCATGAGTTCTCATTTCTACAATATTTTTGTTTTCTATAAATATAATTAAGTCTGCATTTTTCATAGTATTTAGTCTATGTGCTATTACAAAAGATATTTTATTATTTAATACTTCTTTTGTTGCTTTATTCTATTTGTCAAATTATATCATACTTTAAATTAATTGTCCTGAATTTTACGAAATTTGTTTAATTTTTAATGAATAATTTAAGGAGCTAGTAATTATACTAGCTCTATTGCTGGAAGCTCTCAGAACCCCGCGTATAACACGTTTTTTCATTATCAAACAAAAGAAATGCTACCACGAATGATAACATTTCTATAATTTCTATTTACTTTGTTTGCAACTCTGTAATTCTTTATTTTCAAGCGTTTTTACCACAGCAATTCTTATATTTCTTTCCACTTCCACAAGTTCGAGTTTTACTAATATTTATACTACTATAAATATTATCTGTATTACTTGTATTTACTCGTGTTTCAGTTTTTGAAATATCTATATTATTTGTATTTGTTGTACTTATTTTACTAATAAATATTTTTTATTTGGCGACAAATTGGCGACATTGTATACATCGTTATTTGTCTTTCATATGTTTTAAATTTTACAATATTATTCATTTTTTGTCTAGATTATATATTAAATTTTCGAAAAAAATTCACATAGTTTAATGTTTTTTTATCACATAAATCCTTTCTCTTTAAATTAATTATTATTTTCTTCTTTTTTTATTTCTTTACTAATTTCTTTTATAGTATTCAAATATTCTTGTTCAACAGGGCTAATAGTTTTTACTTGATATTTTTTATATTCTGTTTTTGCTTTTTCAAGTGCTTTATCATGACTTATTTTCCCAGCTCCAGTTAATAATTTTTCTCCTGTAGAAGAAAGTATCATATCTAAATGTTTAATATAATCTTCCATATTCATTGGATTATGTCTTATTGCTTGAATTTCAGCAAAATCAAAATATCCTGATACCAAATTATTTAAAACTTTCAATTCATTTTCACTTAAATAATTTTTAGCAATTACAACATCACTTAATACTGGAATATCACCTTTAAATGTTGTTAACCCCATAAATGGTTTATCTGCGTCTGCTCTTTCATATATTACTTCTGATGCTGTATGTCCATGAGTTGCATAATGTAATTTATTTTGAACAATTTTAAAGAATTTAATTGATTTTTCATCTTTTGGATCATAATCTACTGCTGTTGCATATAAATCTAGAACTTGTCTATATAATACTTTTTCTGATGACCTAATATCCTTAATTCTAGCAAGTAATTCTTTCCAATAATTACCTCCACCATTTCCTTTAAGTCTTTCATCATCCATTGTAAAGCCTTTAATCATATATTCTTTTAATCTTTCTGTTGCCCATTTTCTAAAATTTGTTGCAACTTTAGATTTTATTCTATATCCCAAAGAAATTATCATATCTAAATTATAAAAAGGTATTTCTCTTGTAACATTTCTGTTTCCTTCTTTTCGAACTTGTCGGAAATTCTGACAGGTTGAATTCTTATCTAATTCTTCTTCTTCATAAATATTGTTTATATGTTCTATAATATTAGTTCTTGATGTACTAAACAGTTCTGCCATCTGTTGTTGTGATAACCATACTGTTTCATTTTCAATTTTAACATTTATCTTTGTTAAACCATCTTCTGTTTGATATATTATAATGTCTCCATTTGAATCATTCATAATAAAAATTCTCCTTTCTTACCTTTCGCTTAATTCTTTTTCTCTATATTGCTGCATTACTTGCGAACTTCTTGTATAAACTCTAGCACATTCAGATAATTGCCTTTTTATTACTTCTTCATCTGAAACAGGATTATAAAATAATTTATTTTCATTTGAAAAATGTACAGTTTCACTATTTTGTTGTTCAGTAAATAAACTACCTACAACTACATCTTGAATTCCATAGTTCCTTATAACTTCTTTATATTCTTCAACATCATTTATTGTAATCCCCTGTAATACAGGTTTTATGTATAATACTGTTGGTATACCTAATTCTTTTTTTAATCTAAATGTTCTAAATCTTTTTTGAGGTTCATCTGTATTAGGCTCAACTGAAGAATGTTTACTTATTGTCGCTGAACTAAGAAATACAACCAATTGTCCGTAATATTTTATAAAATTTTGTATATCAGCCATTTCATTTGTTGAAATTTCTTTTTTTGTAGATAACTGAACTTGATTTCCTTTTTGTAAAAAATATTTTATTAATTTTATAGTTTCAGATTTATTTTCATCATCCCAACATTCTGAAAAACATCCTAATGTGATTAATGTTTTTTCAGAAATTTCAAAACCACTTTTATTTAATTCGCTTAATATTTCTTCAGCTTTTTTTACTTTTAACTTTGAATTATTATCATATCCACTTTTTGCCAAATAACAATATTTGCAACCTCCTGTACAACCTAAACAAGAATTTATAAAAATTCTATGATTATCTTCTGCATATAAAAATCCAGTATCAATCATTTTATTTCACTCCATTCCATTCTTCTAAAAACTCATTAACAAAGTTTTTCATATATTCCGTTCTCTTTTTTACATAAATTCAAAGCAATATTCATTGTTCTTATTAAATGACTTATATCATGCCCACTTGAATCATTTTTAAATAATTCTATAATATATGGCTTTATTACTTCTATATATTTTTCTAACATCTTCTATCAGCTTCCTTCACTATATCGTTACTTTAAATTTTTCCAAATAATTCTTCATATCATTTTCGAAAACATTATATCAAAAAATTTACTTTTTTACAACAAAATCTCGTTCGTTTAAAATCTTTTAGAGAGCTAATTATATCAACTAACTCTCTAATTATATAACAAAATCTTACTATATTATTTATATTGAAATTTTATACTCTATAATTTCTTTAATAACATCTAAATTTATTGCATTTTCATAAGAATCAGTTGCATTTTTTCTTGTTTCATCTGTACTTGAAATATAATAGTTCTCTGTAGTTTCAATATCTTTATGTCCTAATACATCTGCAACATCTCGTATTTCTACACCATTTATTAAAATTGTAGTCGCATAACTTCCTCTTAAATCATAAAATCTACAATTTTCTATTCCTAACTCATCATGAATTATTTTATATGGGTATTTTATAATATCTGTACCACAATACTTACCATTATCTCTTGTAAAAATCATATTAGCAGGTTTAATTGATAAAATATTTGATTGATTTTCCACTATTTGATATTCCAATACTTTTCCATACTGATTTTTCATTTCTTCTAAATGATAATACTTATAATCTTTACCATATAAAAGCCTTAATTCAATTTGTCTATTCTTAAAATTTACTAAAGCCTTCATAAGTGTTGGACTAATATGAATCTGTCTTTCTCCACTTTTAGTTTTTGTTGTGCCAATATACCACTTACCATTTTCATTCTTTTTCTTATCAAATACAGAATGTTTAACATTTATTACTTTATTTTCAAAATCAATGTCTTCCCAAGTTAATGCACATAATTCTCCTGGTCTCATTCCTGTAAAACAACTTGTGATAAATGCACAGGTAAATACATCATCATCTCTAAATAAGCTATTGTTCCTTTTTTTAGTGCTTCTGTTTTTGTTTTAAAACCTGATTTTGTAATTCGTTTTCTTTTCCCCTCAATTTTAGCAACATCAAAATTGTACTCATAAACATTTCCTCTCTTTCTTACATTTACCATTTTATTATTACCTCCAATCTACAAATAACGATTGAACGAAAAAAGACTGGCATCTTTTACAATGTCAGTCAATATTAAACTTTTTTAATATTTTAGATTTGTCGCCAAATCTATATCTATTGATAAATAAGTACTTTCGAAGATTTTTGGCGACAATTTTATTTTGTTTGGCGACAAATTGGCGACAAAAGCATATTTTTTGCATTTATGTCAATTTATCCAAATCTATGTAATCCTTGCTATTACTGATTTTTGCCACAACAGTTCTTGTACTTTTTGCCACTTCCACAAGGACAAGGGTCGTTTCTTCCGACTTTTGGACCTTCATTTACAACAGTTTGGCTATGTTCTGGAGTATTAATTTTCTTACCACCATCAACACTCTCAATAGCCTCTAAAGCTGCACCAGTAATTTTAGCAGCCTCTTGTCTTTTAACTTCGCCGTTTTGTCTTCTGATATTCATAAGAATTTTAACAACATCAACTTTCATGTTTGCAATCATCTCATCAAACATATCCATACCTTCCATTCTGTATTTAACAACAGGATCTTGTTGACCATAAGCTCTTAATCCAATACCATTTTTCAATTCATCCATATCATCAATATGATTCATCCATTTTTCATCAACAACTTTAAGCATTACAACTCTTTCAAGTTCTCTCATTTTTTCAGAAGTAATTTCTTCTTCTTTAACTTGATATTTGTTAACTGCTTGTTTTTCTAATTCTTCTATAATTGCATTTGAATCGTTTTCATGTGCTTTAATGAAGTCATACATATCTAAACCAAATTCATTTGTTATTTCTGTATTTAAGGCCTCTATATTAATTGATTTTCCATCTTCACCTTCAACAAACATTGCAACAGTTTCTTCTGCTACTGAATTTATCATATTTAATATATTGCTATGAATATCTTCTCCATCAAGAACTTCTCTTCTTTGTTTATAAATAATCTCTCTTTGTGCATTCATAACATCATCATATTTTAATACATTTTTACGAATACTGAAGTTTCTACCTTCAACTTTCTTTTGAGCATTTTCAACAGCTTTTGAAATTAATCTTGAAGCTATTGGCATATCTTCGTCAGCACCTAATGTATTATAAACTTTTGTTATTGCATCTCCACCAAAGATTTTCATTAAATCATCATCTAATCCAATAAAGAATCTTGATTCTCCGACATCACCTTGACGTCCAGAACGTCCTCTTAATTGGTTGTCAATTCTTCTAGATTCATGTCTTTCTGTTCCAATTATTTTTAAACCACCAGCATCAATAACTTTTTGTTTTTCTTCTTTTATTTTCTCGTCATATTTTTCAACTAATTTATTGAATTGTTCTCTGGCTCTTAAAATATCTTGGTCATCAGTTTCATAATATGTGTTTGATTCTTCTATTAAGTTTTCTGGTACTTTATTTTTTCTCATTTCTTCTTTTGCTAGATATTCGCTATTTCCACCTAACATAATATCAGTACCACGTCCTGCCATGTTTGTAGCAATTGTAACTGCTCCAAATTTACCAGCTTGTGCAACTATCATAGCTTCTTTTTCATGTGATTTTGCGTTTAATACTTCGTGTGGTATACGTGCTTCGTTTAATAATTTACTTAATTTTTCTGATTTCTCAATTGATACTGTACCAATTAAAACTGGTTGTCCTTTTGCATGACTTTCTTTTACACTTTCAACAACTGCTTTGAATTTTGCTTTTTCGTTTTTGTATATAACATCATTTTCATCTTTTCTTATCATAGGTTTGTTTGTTGGTATTTCAACAACATCTAAGTTATATATTTCTTCAAATTCTGATTCTTCTGTCATTGCTGTACCAGTCATACCTGATAATTTATCATACATTCTGAAAAAGTTTTGGAATGTTATTGTTGCTAATGTTTTTGATTCATCTGCTATTTTAACTTTTTCTTTTGCTTCAATTGCTTGATGTAATCCATTGTTGTATCTTCTTCCATACATAATACGTCCTGTAAATTCATCTACAATTAAAACTTCTCCATCTTTTACGATGTAGTCTATGTCTTTTTTCATTACACCATTTGCTCTTAATGCTTGATTTACATGGTGTACTATTGTTGAGTTTTCTAGGTCATTGAAGTTTTCTAAGTTAAAGAATTCTTCTGCTTTCTTAATACCTTTTTGTGTTAATGATGCAGATTTTGCTTTTAAGTCTACAATGTAATCATATTTTTCATTGTCTTCTGCTTGTTCGAAGTCTTTTACATCTTCTTCTACTATAACTTTTGCTTCTAATTTTTTAACAAAATTGTCTGCTCTTTTATATAAGTCTGATGATTCATTTGCTCTACCTGAGATGATAAGTGGTGTTCTTGCTTCATCTATTAAAATACTATCTATTTCATCGACAATCGCATAGTTTAATCCTCTTTGTACTAATTGATTTTTGTAGATTACCATGTTGTCTCTTAGATAATCAAATCCAAATTCATTATTTGTACCATATGTGATATCTGCTGCATATGCTTTTTGTTTTGCTTGTGGGTCCATTCCAGCAATTACTAATCCTACTGAAAGTCCTAAGAATTTATATAGTTTTCCCATCCATTCACTATCTCTTTTTGCTAGATAGTCGTTAACTGTAATTACGTGAACTCCTTTTCCTTCTAGTGCATTTAAGTATACTGGTAATGTTGCAACTAATGTTTTTCCTTCACCAGTTTTCATTTCTGCAATTCTTCCTTGATGTAATATGATTCCACCAATTAATTGAACATCAAAGTGTCTCATTCCTAATGCTCTTTTTGATGCTTCTCTAACTACTGCAAATGCTTCTGGTAATATATCGTCTAATGTTTTACCTTCTACTAATTGTTTTTTAAAGTATTCAGTTTTTTCTTTTAATTCGTGGTCTGTTAATTTTTCCATTTCTGGTTCTAAGCTGTTTATTTTGTTTACTATTGGCATTACCCTTTTAACTTCTTTTTCACTGTATGTTTTAAATAATTTCATATGGTATATTCCTCCTAAGTTTTTTATTTTTTTACCTTTTTTACTTTGTTACTATATCACTAAAATAGCTTTTTAGCAATAGTTTTTAAATAAAAAACATATTTCTTTTCGACAGGCATACATTTTATTAAATAGGTATTTTATAAAAGAAAAGAGGATTCTATATGTTTGTTTTTAATGTTAAAGTAAATGGTAGTAAAATTTTTAAATGTTTTTTTATTGGTGTAATTATTTTTTTAATTATTATTTTAGGAATTGTTATGTATAGAGTTTTTGGTGGAGCTAACAATGCCTCTAAATCGCAAAGTTGCTTTCCTCAAAATGGTGTTTCTGAAATTCAACCAAGAAATTATACGAATATTTTGAAAACTGTTCATGAAAATATATCCCCTTATGTAGGCAAAAAAATTTGTTTTACAGGATATGTTTATAGAGTTTTGGATTTACAAGATAGTCAATTTGTTTTGGCTCGTGATATGATTGTTAGTTCTAATTCTCAGTCTGTTGTTGTAGGTTTTTTATGTGAGTATGATAATGCTAAGGATTTTGCTGATAATACATGGGTTACAGTTACTGGCACTATTGTTAAAGGTGATTATCATGGTGATATGCCTATTGTTAAAGTTACTGATATAAAATGTGTTGATAAGCCTTCTTCTGATGAGTATGTTTATCCTCCTGATGATAGTTATATTCCAACTAGTGGGATAATTTAAAAAATAATAAAAGGGCTGTAAAAACCCTTTTACTATTTTTATTAATGTTCTATTCCTTCTTTATTTTCTATTTTTTCATATAATTCTGGAAAATTTTCTTTATATGTAAAAGATGAGTCTACTTTTTGCAACATCCATTCATGTCCGTATAATTGATTTAGTGATACTGAATTAGCTCTTTCTCTTGCTGTATTGCTATAATTTGGAATTTGTTCGTCGTCTTTTGCTATGATGCTATATGGAACTAATGTTTTTCCAGCATATGCAGCTGCAAAATTTCTATGATGTCCTTCAATTATGTAATTAACATCGTCAACATTTATTGCTTCTATTACTCTACTTGGTAAGTATCCTTTTTCTTTTATACTATTTACTACTTGTTCAAAGTTATATCCAGATTCTCCTTCTCCTAGTGTTTCACGTTCTTCTTGCAATGGTAAAAGCATTTGTGGACTTGTCCATTTTTTACCAAAGGATTCATTTGCTTCATAATGTTTTTCACATTCAAGAATTACATCTGCAATATCAGATGGTGAAGCAAATGATGTATCTATTATTAAATCATAATTATTTTCATCTTTTAGATCGACACCATATCTATTTAAATATCTATTTCTTTCCCCAATTCTTCTTTCCTCTCTCTCAGCTGTTGCTTCTTTAATTGAACTATATTGACTATCTTCTTTTCCTCTTGTTTTGTCATTGAATAGTCTTTTGCCTGCTATGTCTGCATTTGTAGTTAATCTTACCGAAAAAGCATCCGGAATATTATTGAAAGCTAGTCTTGAATCGATAATCCATATTTCGTTAGGATGTGGTTCTCTATTTATTGCTTCTCCTTTTTGTTTCATTCCTTCATCAATTAGTGTATCTACAATTTTTCTAATTTTTGCAAAATCTTCTCTATTATTTGCGTCTTGAATAGAGAAATTAGATAAATCAGTGTTTTCTTTAATTAAGTTAGCTATTGTTGTTGATAGAATATGTCTGTATTCTTCGGTACTGAAAAATACTTTTATTTCATCTCTATCACTAATTTGTTTTAAATTTTCCTCATTGTTTAAATTTGCAATTAAATCGATGATTGAATTAAAATATTTTCTAAAATCATTTCCAGTTGATTCTAAGTGTATTTGATTTTCTGAATATCCCATTTCTTCTAACTTTTTGATTAAATTTTTTACGGTTGTTCCTTTACCACTTACAGGTTCACCAGATAATGCTATTATTTTATTTTTTACATTATTCTCTTCCATATATTATTCTCCTTTTTAATTCCATCTTTTTATATTTTACCACTTTTAACTTATTATGTCAAATTAATTGCAAAAACTGGAATTATTTGCTGTCCATTATACTCTTAAATATTCCCTCATCTATCAATGTAGCAAAAACATTTTTTATAATAATCAATATGATTGGACCAATTAGCATACCCAAAATACCAATAAACTTAAAGCCAGTATACATAGCAATCAATGTAAAAATAGGATGTGTTCCAATATGCTTACTAACCAATTTAGGCTCCAAAAATTGCCTTACAGTAGACATTATTATTAATAATATAATAAGAGCTATTCCTAATTTTAAATCTCCATTCAAACCCGAAATAATTGCCCAAGGAATCATTACAGTTCCCGAACCTAAGATTGGCAAAGCATCGACAAATCCTATAAATAAAGCCATTAATAATGGAAATTCTATATTGAATTTAGCAAATTTCAAAATATATAATCCAACCAATGAAATTATAAAAGAAACTAATATAAGTGTTGCTTCTGCTTTTAAATATCCTCCTAATGTTTGTGTTAAATCTTTTATATGTTTTCCTACTTTAAATACCCATCTTTTTGGAAAGTGATGTTCTATTTGGTCTAATATATAAACTTTGTCTACACATATTAAGTATAGTGCCATAATTGTGACTACAAAATAGATTGCAATTGTTGGTATAGATGTTATCATGTTTAGTAGTCCTGTTAAAAAATTTCTTATCCAGCTGGATACAGAATTTAATACGTCTCCTGTTGAATTTTCAATTATTGAGGTTATTTCATTTGGTAAGTGTGTGTTATTAAAATCAAACCTATTTGTGAAGTTTTGGAATAATATGTATGCTTTTTCTACATAACTATTTAAATCTTGTAATAAGTTTGATGCTTCTGCTATTAATGATACTATCCCCCATGTTACTCCTCCAATTATTATTCCTGAGGCTATTATAAATATTATTATTGAACTTGTTTTTCTTGTTAGTTTTAGCTTTTTCATTATTAACCTAATTGCTGGTTCTATTATTAGTGATATTATAAATGCTATTAAAAAGGGTGTGTAAAATATTGCTAGTTTAAATGCTAAAAATAGTCCTATTAATATTAAAATTACATATAAAAATCTTTTTAATACTCTTGTCCAATATGACATGTCAATTATCATTTTTCTCTTTCTCCTATGTAATTAGTATATGTTAATTTGCAGTTTATATTCTTAAAAATAATTGATATTCTAATTAAAATATGATAAAATAAACTTGAAATTTGTTATTTTGCAAATGCAAATTTTGTAAATTGATACTCGTAAACCAAATCGTTATGGAGGTAAAAGGATGTCCAAAAAAAATGAAATACTGGTAAAAGAACAACTGGAACCAACAATTGATAATGCAATTCGTAGTATGAAATTGAGCATAAAACTACACATAACCAAGAACGATAAATATTGGTCTGATGTTGTTGATGAGTATATAAGAGACAAAGAAAAATTTTTGCCTTTTATAAAAGAAGACCAAAAAGAATGTTTTTTGGAAGTATATGCTAGCATCTTTCAATTGGTTGAACAATTTCCTACAAAATTTATTAAGGCGGAATTACTTGCTATGGAGCAAACATGCCAAATTATGGAATTGCTTAATGCAGATACAGATTGGGATGCTATTGACAGATTATTAGATGCTCAATGTAATTCTGCTGAAAGTATTGAAATTGTAAACTCTTGGATTCAGAAGTTTTCTTCTTATGGATCAGAATTTGAGAAGCACATCAATAAGAGTTCAACAAGTAATAAAGGCTGAACGACATATTATAATATTTTTGTTAAAAAACATACACCCTTTTTGCCGGGTGTATGTTTTTTATGAATTATTCTTATTTGAATTACAACTGCAAATATCACCTATTGTATTACAAACCTGTTGACTACCTAATTGTATCTCATTTTGAGCTAAATCTCCTAATGTTAAAATTCCAATTACATGATTATTTTCATCACACACTGGTAATCTTCTTATTTGATTATTTGCCATTTTACTTTCAGCGTTCGTCATATCATCATCTTGTTTACAAGTATATAAATTTGTAGACATTATATCACTTGCTGTTGTTTGTGAACAATCTTTGTCACATGCAACTGTTCTTAATAAAATGTCTCTATCTGTTAATATTCCACATATACAGTTGTTATTGTCACATACTGGTATACATCCTATGTGATTTTCACTCATTAATTTTGCTACTTCTGTTATTTTTGTTTCTGGTTTTACACAGCATACGTTTTCACACATACAGTCTTTTACTTTCATTTTGATATTCTCCTTTCAAAAATTGGATTAGAATAAAAATTTAAAGGTTTTGAATTTTATATTTATTGCTTTGATTTTCTTTAAATTTTCATTTATTATTATTTGTTAATATAAAAAAAATATGCAAATTTTAATTTGCATATTTGTAATTTTTTTCCATTCTAGTTTAAAATTGTTCATATAAATCATCAAAGTTTCCAAAATCTCTGTTGAAAGGTGGTCTTCCTGGGCCAGGTCTAAACGGAGGTCTCATTGGTGGCCTGAATGGTGGTCTACGTCTATTTAGCAGTTCACGTATTAATAAAATTTGTATTAAATCTCTTAATCCACTATTAAATTGTCTCTTTTCATTATTCTCCCTCACAGTTTCAGATATTTTAAGATCAGGTTTTCTGCTTTCTGTTCTTTTGATACTAGAATTATTATTCGATGTTGAAATATTTGTAGTTCTGACATTATTTACATCATTTGTCAAATTGATATTTACTCTTGTTTCTTTTTTAGCTTCTAATGCGTAATAAATTTCATCTGTCATATTTTCAATATC
>OBKS01000553.1_pt1 | contig 35296 bp, 27 predicted proteins | sample 1517381 | NCBI WGS metagenome assembly OBKS01 (sample SAMN04571686, study PRJEB22368) | human gut metagenome | biome: human gut; material: stool | host: Homo sapiens | place: Luxembourg | collected 2012-08-03 | reverse complement strand
ATCATCTCTCTGAGCTGGATAAGGGGCTTGATTTTCATGTCTTGTAACCTAAAGTATGGTAACTCTAAGTTACTGAAAATCAAGCACTTATCCAAATTTTTCAAGCGTTATTTTCATCTTTTTTAACACTTTTTTCGGCTTTGTTCTATGCCGTCTGCGAGGTGCTGTAAAGCTACCCGAAAACGGGCTATTGTATACGTAAGTAATTGAAAATTATATAATTGTTAAATTTTTAACGAACTATTGATATTGAGCCTGAGTTATTATATACCCGATTAAGTCAGCTTTGAAATTCTCAAAACTGGTCAGTTGCTTTCCACGAGCATTCATCTTGATATATAAATCATCAGAAAGTCCAAAATCCGAGAATGGTAGGTGATAGAAGACGATAACTCTATTATTAGTCAGCGACTGCCAGTAGTTTTTGAATACGTCTTCGCGTGTGTTATGAAATAGTTCCTCGATGCCGTCATTAATATCTTCTCCTTTTTTATCTGTTACTTTATTGCCTCCCAACATTCTCAACATTGATTGAATTGTAGGATCTTGTTTCCAAGCAGAATAAAACCAAGTCTGGTTGGTTATAAAACCGACTATATCATTCCCGCTATAGTTTGTAAAGTGTTCAGGCATACACAAGTTTTCACAGAATTCACGGGATGAAATACGCGTTTCGTAGGTAAATTTTCGGAAAATTGAGCAGTTGTCTTCGTTTAACTGCTTTGCACGTAAGGCGATATACCAATGCAGCAACCAAAGGGTGGTAAGTCGTTGCTGACCGTCCAAAGGATTCAATTTTCCGTTCTCAATTGAGCCATATATAAAGTCTAATTTCATAGATGTATCTTTATATGGACTCTCATTGTCCAAAGCCCTCTTTAAATCAGCCAAAAAGTTTTTACGCAGTTTCTCTTTACCTAACCTGCCATGTGCGTAATCGCGTTGGATGATGGGTATTTCGATAATATTGTCATTCATAAATTCCCAGAATGACATTGCTTTAGTGTTTGTATTATTGCTCATTGTTTGTTGTGTTGTTATTTTGTGAAGAATCTATCACTCCAAATTCTTGTAATGTTTCAAAGATATTGAGTTTGTATGATTCCGCGTCACTTTCGCACCATTCCCTCAAGTTGTCAACCGAGGTGTTATAATATTTCAAAAATACATTTTTAGTGACCGGGGGAATAAAGGCTATAGCTCCGTATTCTACTTTAATTTCTAAACTGCCTTCGTCTATTGAGTATTTTTTTCCTTGGTCTTTCCCGATAATACAGCGTCGTTTTGCTGGGAAGATTGAGTTCCCATAACCTCGGTTAGTGCCAGCATCTAATAAAACAAAATTCCATACCTTATTTTTATCCTTTTCCGGGTTTTTCCAGGACCCGGAACGGTTATACTGCTCAATTTCCCTGCAAATACTTTCAAAAGGCTCTCGACTATTATCGTTGTTTATAAAAGCCTTTATCCTTTCTTTAAGCCCATCGGACAATTCTGTACCTAAGACAGAATACTTAAGCCATTCTTTTTGATCCTTTTCATTCTCTAACCCGTTTGTTGTATTCGAATCTATATGCTCAACATCCCAACGCTCTTTTTTAAACAAATGAAATGGGAACTTATAAAATACTGGAAGTTTGTATTCTTCTTTAGATTTCAATTGTTTGTTTTGATTAACTATAGTTTGAATATTATGTAGGAGTAAAAGTGGCTTGCATGTGGTTTTCGCTGGGCCTTTGTCAATTTCATATTGCTTATTTAAATCATTGCATTTCCTGATTTTATTTTTAATAATGTCCTTTAGCTGGATAATAAAATCTTCTTTAGAGTTCTCATTGTTCCACTTTTTGTATAATTCATCAAGTTTTTCACCCTGATGAATTAAAAAACCAATGTAGTGATACAATTCGATGTCATCGTACCATTCCTTAAAAGTTTGAAAATAGGATTTGATTTTTCTCCAACCATTTTCTATGTTTGATGCGCCAGATTTAAAGTACTCATAGAAATAGCGGAATGTTTTGTAATCATCAGTGCCGATGTCCTCAAATTCTCCTAATGCATGTTGCTCACATATTAAATCAAAAATGAAATCGATTCTTGTGGGACGATCATAGCAATCTTTGTGTAAAAAGAGCCAAAACTCATCGTTTTGCAAAGTGTATTCAATGTTGTCCCACTCGCTGGCAATCTCTTGCTGCCTCAATTTTAAATGATTATCATTGGATATATGAAAGTTGGATCGATTGAGGAACAATGCTTTAATCAGTTCTGCATTTGTTAGAGGTATCTTGCCGATATTTAATCGAGTAAAAACTTTAATTGGGTCTTCGCCTACGGATTCATACCAAATAACTTTGGTGCTATGTCTGAATTTAGACTGGAAATCATTATTGTTGAAAGAAGCCCCCTTATTTTCAGCCCATTCGTGAATTGTGCCATATGCTAACTTCATGTAATGATAATCAATGTAGTCAATAGATTTCTCTATCTTAGGGGTAACATCATTGTTATCGATTTCCAAACATTCCAAAAACTTAAAAGCATTATTTCTTGTGGCATATTTTATTTTTGGAACCCGAATCTTTGATTTTCCTACCCACATTTCATTAAAATAATGGATGACTAGGTAAATAGTAGTCAAACGTTGTTGTCCGTCAATTACCTCATACCAACTATTTTTATCGACTTCTTCTTTTAACCGAGAATCGCTTTCATCCATTTGTCTAACAACCAACGGTTGCAAGCAGTACCACGACGTGTCGTTGGAGTTCCTATTAGTCTCTGGGCTAAACTCATTTATGTCGTTCAGCAAGTCCTTCACCTGCTGTTCCGTCCAGCGATAACCACGTTGATAATTCGGAATATAGAACTTCATCCCGAGAAGTTCATCTACAGCCCTTAATTCAATCTTATTTTCAGCCATATTTATGTTTGTTTAGATTGGATGATTTTCCGCCAAACCTTGGCAGATTTAGTGTTTTTCACACAAATATAGTTTTTTTTAGATTTTTCGACAATCGACGGGATCAGAGCAGTATTGCTTGCGGCCGCAGTCTTGGCATTTGAAGCCGGCCCAGATGGTATCGAATTGGTTCATTGCGGCTTCTACCAGAGCTGGGTCATCTGTCAGGATGCCTGCCTCGAAGTTGCGGTTGCGTGGGCTTTTCATTCCCAGGCCTGCGCCGGTGAGGTTTGCCGAGCCAATGTAGGCAAGCTTGAAGTCAAAGATAATCAGTTTGAAGTGTACTCTGGGGCACAGAACCCGCTCCAGTCCGGAAAATAGTACTGGATAATGGTCGAAATCCTCCCTGAATTTCGGGCCTGGTTCCTTGGCATGGATGAGACGGATTTCACGCCCTTTGCTGATCAGGTCGGCAAGTACGCCCAGGAGAGGACGCTCGCCGACATAAAGGTCCTTTATGTCGGCAGTCCCGATCCAAAGATGTTTTTTCACGTTTGCAACGCGGGCTATGACTTCCTGGAAGTGCGCTTCGTCTGCGATGTACTGTATCATGCTAATAATTGTGAATTTGTGAAAATATGTCAAGGTTACAATTGGCTGTTCCAAATTTGACGAAACGTGAACTAATCCTCCCAATCGAGCAACTTTGTGCGGAACATCTCCCACAGGATGTTCCATGCCTTGATGAATCGAAGACGCTGGGCATCGCACCAGAAATTGTAACTGTCGCAATCCGGACCTATAAAGCGTTCTCTGTTCCGGAAATTGACGTAGCGGGAGAAATGTTCCGAATCAAGACATGGTTCATCTCCTTCATCACGTCTGTATTCCGATTCGCCTCCATAGTCGAGGATCACTTCCATCAATCTGATGGCCCGTTCCATCTGGTAGGCATAGACAGGTCCGTTGGCTATGTAAGACCATTCGCGCATATATTCTGCCATCATTCCCAGTTTTACCTTCATTACTGACATCAGATGGTACCAGCCCCAGTTCTCATTAAACGCGGCCGCCCACCGTATTACCAGACTGTTGTGCCAATGTTCTCTCTTCTTGGATCTGTCCTCTCTGGCCAAGTGGTCTTTGCAAAACATATCGTCATGGTCTTTTCGAGCCCTGAGGAATTCGGCTTTACAATCATCCTCTGACATCCTTATCTTTTTGCCGCATAGATCCGCAAACTCGTGCAGAAACTCATGCGGATATCGGTTCCATTCTCCTTCCACATCGTACTTGTACTGCTGAAGCAAGTGACCGAGTTGATTGTTCTCTTCTTTCTTGACCCATTTGACCAGACCTGAATCAGCCATCTGGACAATAGTGTCATGGATGTATTCATGGCTGATCTGGGGATGCTTCGTATGGATTTCTTCACAGATTGCTCCGATGCTCTCGGGATGATCTTTTGGCGTGGCTGCAAAGACATCCTGGTACAGGTAAATACGATAAGGATGGAAGAATGTGCCGAACTGGTTTACGAGCACCGGACTTCCCAGGGCGTCCTCTCCGCCCCAACTTTTCCATATATCATAGAATTCTTTTCTTGTCTTTTGGGTGACTGCTCCAGGTTCGAAAGAATCGCGTGTGATCGAGTCTATATCGACATCGCTGTCGGTGTAGACTTTGACATCCTCGAATTGACTGTCGACATCATCATTGACCTTCCATTTAAACCGACGGTCTTTCGGAGTGATATCGACGGCATAGAACCTGTGCTTATATGCGTACGCGATCAAGTAGAGGAGCAACCTGGAATCGGCATCCTCAGCGTGCCAGACGAACACTTTGTCAAACTCAGGCCCTTTCTTAACGGTCTCGATAAAGTTCTTCAAGTCCTGATATAGGTTGGCCACCGGATATGAATTTGGCTTATACCACGATATGGCCGTCTTCATCATCTCCACGTCAGTCAAGGCATCCGGCTGATAGTGAAGATTGGTGTGGACGGGGTACTGGGTCACCTCGTGTTCTGATTTGTCAGGCCCCTCGCCAATCCATTTCCCGACGATGCGTGGCCAGATGTTTCCCGAAGGTATGATGTGCAATGTCTTTCCCATACTTCACGTCCTTTTCTTGCAGACAAAGTTAAAACGCGTCACTGCGAAAGTGTGGCAGTAAGGATTTGATTATCATTTAGTTGTTCAATATTTGTCAAATTGAATTATAACAATTAACTTTGAGTTTCCAGGAAGAAAGCCTAAATGATTTTTTTGAAGTATTGCTGGATGATATGTAAGATTTAGAGTGTAATTTCAAAATACCCTCTTGAGTTTGACAATGTTAATAAGTAAGATAATACAGCATATGGATATTGATTTAAAAGAAGTAGTGCGACTGTTGAAAATAGTTGATTCTTACGAGGCTAAGAGGTCGGAAATTGAAAGAATCTATGAGAATATCGGTATTCGCTATAATATTTTTGATGTTCTAAAACTGTCGACTTCAGAAGTCCGACTTCATTCTTCTATTATCGCATCATTGCTACAATCAGATAGGCATGGAGCCAAAAGTAGTTTTTTGAAAGAATTCCTTCGCATTCCGACACTGAATTTGAAGGATGGTTTTCTTGACATATCGAAAACAAGTGTAGAAGTTGAAAAGTATATTGGCCAGTGTACTGATAGTACTGGTGGGAGGATAGATATTTTCATAACTGATGAAGCTAATAGTCTTATCATTGAAAATAAAATATATGCACGTGACCAGCATAATCAATTGCTCAGGTATCATAATTTTAAACCTGATGGCAAATTGGTCTATTTGACATTGTATGGTGATAAGCCGGATGAAGAATCGTTGGGATCTTTAAGTCTGGATGATGTTACTATCTTGTCGTATCGAGACGATATAATCCCTTGGTTGGAAAGATGTGTTCAGCTGGCTTCTACCCTTCCATATGTAAGAGAAACTATTAATCAATATATCAATACATTAAAACAAATTACCAATAGTTATATGGCAACAAATGATGATATAATTAAACTTATTGGACAACCAGATAATATTTGTGCAGCCTTTGCAATTAGTGAGAATCTTAATGCTTCCATAAACGAAGCAATGAATTCTTTTTTAGTTGGGTTAAAAAAGAAACTTAATGATTTGCCATTCAAATGTATAACTGAAGTGGAGCAGGGGAAGGACTGGTTAATTTGTCCTTCAGTGCAACTTCAGTTCGTGCATCAGGACTGGAAGGAAATTACGTTTGCAGTTGAATTTGAAGGAAAGAATCTCTCAAATATGGCTATCGGACTTTTAAAAAAAGAGGATTGCGAAGATATTCGGAATGTAAGTGGCGCTAATGAACTAGCTCAGAGGCTTGGCTACTCAGACAAGAAGAATAAATATTGGTTCTGGGGATATCCTAGTCAGTTTCAGTATCGATATTGGTACAATGGAGAAACCATTCAGAAACTTATGGACGGAAGTATGGTTGAATGGTTTCTCGACAGGTTAAAAAATGCTGACGAACAATCAAAGGGACTGACTCTATAATTGGTCTTTCAGTTCAGGTTTCAATTCACGGACAATCTCGAGGACACGCTCCTCCAGGAATTTGTATTCCTCTAAATAGAAATAGTCTTTGACGATTCCCGGCGTGTGTTCCTTTTCTTCTAGCAGGTCGGAAATATTGTCTGGACTGTCGGAGATTATTTCCCAATTCTCGTCACAGCGACATAGCTCTCCGTACCAGGGTTCCTTATACCACTGGCACCGATAACATGTAAGACGGATATTCCAATTGTTTCCGTCATTGTCTTTGAAATGGTAGACTATCTCTGGGTAAAAGATGTCTTCAGCACGCTCTTCATTCCATTGGTTCAGGACTATTCTGTTGTCCTGTTCTTTATCTTGTTTCATGTTGGTTTTGTTTAATATTTTGTTTTATGTCTAGATTGGCTGGATTCCATCATCATTCTCCAGGCATCTATATCGGAGGTAAAACTGTATATTTGGATCTGGGCATGCTTGCTATCCATTTTTGGGCGTCGTCCAGGTCATAAAAGCCTTGCCCGCCGAAGGCCTCTTCATCATATATCATCCAGAGGATGTTCCCATGAAATCTTTTCGGGAAGCTTGGTTTCGGAGCATATCCGTCTGTAATCATTATGAGTCCGTCGTACCTGTTCTCGAAGAAGAAGTCGAAGGGAGCCTGGAAATCGGTGCCGCCACGCCCGCTAATCTTCAGGGATTTCCTCGCCTTCTTCATCGTGAGAACGTCACCCTGCAGTCCGACGTCAAACTGGATTATGTCGATACGCTCCACTCCATACTTGAAGAACCGGTTGATGATCGAGAGGGCCTGCGACACCTGGCGGTTATTCACGGATCCGCTCACATCGACGGCCACCAGCAGCCGGGTTGCGAAGTCCCGCTTGCTGCCCATATACTGGAAGCCGTAGCGGCGGCTCGGAATCATTCTGGTACGGCTGCGCTTGCTGCTCAAGACCGATGCTCTGAACCCGGAAAGTATTGACCTGTAGTCTATCCGGACGATTGTGGTAGCCTCGATCTTCTCCTTCAGTCTGCCTCCGATGGATCCCCACTGTCTGCAGCGTTGTGCCCGACGGACAGTCTCCTTTAACTGCTCCGAGGCCAGTTGGTCTTCCTCCCAGAGTTCCGCGGACTCCGCTGCCAGATTTGCCACTTGCTGGAGCGTATCGTCCTCTCTTTCGGGTTGTTCATCTTGCTCCTCCCGGTCATTCTTTTTGCAGCCCTCTTCCGGTTCATCTCTTTGACATGGTCTATTTTCAGCATCGTCATTTTGGCCGCTCCCGTTTTCATCATTCTCCTGCTCATTACTGCCGTCAAACTCTCCGCCGGATTCCGCGTTATCGCTTTGGCCGCCACCGCCGTCATCAATCTCTCCCACGATATCGTAAGGCGGAGACTGCATATTAGTGTAGAGAAAGTCTTTCACGATGGCATAATACTCTTCGAAACACAGACCATAGTCGAACCTCAATCCTTTCGGAAGGGAGATTGTGCTGATGTTGTGGTAGGATGAGGTCAATGTCATATCGCTTGCTATGCCGAGAGTTGCCTTCTTAGCCTTGTAGGGCTGTCTCTGATACGGGTGTCCCAACAGGATGCGGATGACCTCGAAACGCAGGCGTTCCTCGATTTGTCTCCTTCCCCAATCCTTCATCATGTCCGGGTTGTATTCTATCCGCATTTTTCCGGTACGCATCGGCACATTCATCTTGGTGTTCTCCGCCAGTGTATGCGTGCACCAGGCGGAAAACAGGAGAGGCTCGGTCAGGAACCATTCCTCGACGATTTTGGAGATTGTTTCTTCCATTACAGGTTCTTGATGAATTCGGTTATTGTCTTGAAGCATTTTGGGGCTTTGCTCATCATGAAAAGATTGGCCTTTGTGTAGGTGGCGCCCTCGAATACGGAGCAGAAATGAGCCATCGATTCGCGTCTGTTTCCTGATGCCAGCCAGTTCATATAGTTTATGAGATTGTCCGCAGCGACCTGCTCGGGGCCCTGCTTGGCATTCTCGATGCAGCGGAAGATGCTCTCATTGACAATGGCAAGGTCGTGGGCCTGATACTTCTCAAGCATTGACTTCTGCCCGTCAAAATCCTTCAGGACGGATTCGGCACTGATAATGCCGCTCTGGTTGAAGCTCTCGAAGAACTCGGATGCGGCCTTTGCTCCTACGATGCCGGCAATCACTTTCCTTGTCGTTGCCGTGATGTTCGGAGTGTTTCTGATGATGTCTGAAACACGCTCCCATCCGCGTCGGTCCGGTGTCTTCTCTAGCGAAGAGGATGTGTCCGTCGCGGCTCCGTCCCCGTCGAGCATCCGGTTGTTCCCCTCAATGAAAGTGATTACGTGCTTGTCAATGCCGTTGTTCGATGCCCACAACACCCATTCTCCGACAGTGGGGCGGAAATTGTAGATGTTGAATCGTGAAACGAGCGCCGGGTCAAGGTCTGTAAGCTGATACTCCTCGCCGTCATTGACAGCAGACACTATCCTGCTGCCGGCAGGCAGTTCCAGCCCTGCGAGCTTGCGGTTCAGGGCCAGATCCATGATGGTCTGGAGTATTTCAGGGCGGGCGCGGTTCAGCTCGTCGAGGAAAAGCACCACCGGCCGGTTGTCCGTCGGGAACCAGTATGGTGGCATGAATACGGTCTTGCCGGTCTTCTCGTCCTTGTTCGGCAAACCGATAAGGTCTCCAGGGTCGGACATCTGTCCCAGGAATAAGGTGACCACTTTCTGGCCCTTGGCCGAGAAATGGTCTGTGATTATCTTGGACTTGCCTATGCCGTGTTTGCCAGACAGCATGATGTTATGTGAGGGCGGAGTGCTGTCCAAGAGATTCTTGAGTTCTTTTGTGTTGATGTTTATGGACATATGATATTGCTTTTTGTAAGTCTTCTTCGAATGAGTCATAGTGAAGGACGTCCACGTGCACCACGTCCCTTTTTCTCTTCCAGAATTTCAGTCTCGCATTTAGGGGATGGAACGTTATCTCGAACTTCATCCCGGTACCACTCAGCGCGGCTTTGATCATTGGCTCTGCGTTGACTTCCAGGATGGACCGGAGTTTCTCGGCTTTCAGATACTTGAGGTTTTCCTCATACGTAATTGTACGGAACTCCTCAAGGGCCGGATGGAGAAGATTCGTGATGATATAGCGGAAGGAGCGTACGACTTCTTCCTTGAAACGCAAAGCGATTGTCCTGGCTCCTATCCACAGATGGCCACAGCCGAACTTGATGAAAAACGGCAATGGAGTATCCAGGAACAGGTCGTAACCTTGCAACCTGAATTTGCATCCCTGGGGAAGTATGAGTCCTTCACAGATTTCATTGAGGACGCCGATCAGATGGAAACTGTCGTCTTTGACGGCAATTGTCATAGGATTGTCACTGATGTGTGCGCATAATTGCTGGAACATGTTCTCTGCGATATGTTTACCATAAGTGGAAATGAGAGTGTCTTTTGTCATGGCTGCCTCCTTTACTGATGCAAAGGAAACAACCTTCACTGAAAAATAGTGGCAGCCGGGATATCCGTCAATGAATTGTTCTCATCAAAAAGTGAGAACGTTGTAGCCGTCTTTATACATGTCAGGGCATATTCTTGTAAATTCGTGGAAAAAACTGTTCATCTCCGTGAAAGAATTCGCGCCAATGTCGGTATAGGAATATAAAGGAAGAAATTAGGCTATACAATGAAAACTGCATTAAGAGAAGAAGAAGTCATCAGATTCATGACGAGGGCGCCTCAGGTTCATATGATGGAGATAATCGGAGTAAATGACTTTGTCCCGGAGGAAATCGAACTTGAAGAATATGTCGGAAGGATTGACTCTGTCATCGGCGAGGACCTTAATACTCTTTCTCGCAGAATCCCAAGGTATCCCGGATAATTCTGGAAATGTCACAAGCCGGATTGCAAAGGATGCGGATAGAGGCTAGCCACTGTGCTCCGAAAGTTAAGGATAATCCCACTTCATCGGCAATGATTCTTGTTTACATATACCGATGAATCAAGGAAGTCCTTTAGCCTATTCTTGATAATGTTGGGCTGCGTCTTTGTGCCGTTTGGCGATAGACGCAACCAACGTCTTAGGGGCCAGGACTATGATACCTTCTCCATACGCCATCAAGTCACGCTCCAGCTCTGGATTCACAATAACTGTCAATTGAAAAGTAGTATAACCTTCCTCGTCTGCCTCAATGACCGTCTGGCTCTTATGTAAAGGCTTGGTGCGGATATATGGAGCCTCTTTGGGATTGGCTTTGAAAACAACCTTTTGAGGTTTCATCATGCGGTCTTTCGTTACACCTATCATATCGTTGAACCAAGTATCCGGATTGAAGTTTCCCATAGGGAAGAACTCGCATTCTTTTGGTGCCGGTTCAATGCTGACGATACGGTCTAGGGCCAGATTGAATACCGGAATCTTACCTTCACGGCGCCCAAATATGAACCACCTATTACGGAATTCTTTCAGCACATAAGCGGAGAAGTTGAAAGTCTCCGGACGCGGATTCCCGATTCTCACTGAGGAATGTTTGACTTTTCGGACAACCTACCCCGCAAGGTGTGCGTTGGCAGGACAGGATTTGAAAAAATTGAGTCCTGCCACTTTTTGGCGGTGAAAGAATTTTTCTTTGCATTGTGAAAGAAACTGACAACCCCAAAGTATCTTAATGCGTATGAAGACGATTATCCAATGTATGTACAGCATCACCGAGAAGATGCGAGCCCCCGAAAGAACGGGACAAATCATAATCAACGAAGACAACTCCAAGAAAGCCGCCTCGGAATTGCGTATGCTTAGGAAGGCACTTGGAATGAACACCATGCAGGTGCTTATTCTCACTGCCATCATCCAGAAATCGTCTCGTTATCGCATTGACGGTGACGATATCTCTACTTTCCTTGGCATGGAATACCTTCAGTTCTTGACTCACGACGATGAGATGGAGGAACTGAGGAAGAGGGGGTATATAAGAGTTGACAAAGAAGGGCGCATTTCTGTTCCGAAGGAGGTTCTAAAGAATCTGAAAGCCAACCAAGCTGTCGAACCTGAGCTGACAACCGGGCTGAGCACAGGTAAGATTCTTAATCGAATGAAAAAGATTCTTTCCATAAGAAGCGAGGATGAAATGACTACCGAAGAGGCTTTCGATGAGATTAAGGCTTTACTGAAAGGCAATCCTGAAACCAGCATCTCACGTGCCTGCGACAAATACATTAAGCACGTAAACTGCAACGAAGCCGTGGTTTTCTTTGCGCTTATCTATCGTTACTGGTATGAACACGACGATATGGTTGGCTGGCACGACGTTGATGACTACGTAGACGAAGATGAACTGGATGAACTTCAGACGGATTTTCGAAGAGAGTTGATGGAATTGCAGTGTAGGAAGGTCATCGAATATGCCGGAGAGGACGGGATGCTTACCAAGGACTTCTTTCGAATCAGGGATGCCATCAAGGAGGAAATCTTCGAAGATGTTGGTGGAATCAAGAAGAAAGACGCGAAGATTTCCGCATCCAGAAAGCTTGATGCTGCATCCATCAATCGTAAGGAGTTGTTCTACAATTCCTCAGAGGGGTGTCAGGTCACACAGTTGAAGGGGCTTCTTTCCGATAAAAGCTTCAATGGGATTCGAGCCAGAATGAAGGACAAGGGGCTTCGCTCCAGTTTCACCTGCTTGTTTTACGGCAGCCCTGGTACTGGAAAAACTGAAACGGTCTATCAGATTGCTCGCGAAAGTGGACGTGACCTCTTCATCGTTGACGTGTCTCAAATCAAGAGCTGCTGGGTTGGGGAAAGCGAGAAGAACATCAAGGATGTCTTCGATAAGTATCGCGCATGCGTGAGAGAAGGCGGCACCGTTCCCATTCTTCTCTTCAATGAAGCCGACGCTATCTTCGGTATTCGTCAGCAAGGGGCGGAAAGAGCGGTTGACAAGATGGAGAACTCCATTCAGAACATAATCCTTCAGGAAATGGAGGATCTGGACGGAATCCTCATCGCTACCACTAACTTGACGGAGAATCTGGATAAGGCCTTTGAAAGGAGATTCCTCTATAAAGTACGCTTTGATAAACCATCTCTCGAAGTCAAACGCCAGATTTGGAAGTCGATGATGCCCGACATTACGGACGCCAATGCGGTTTATCTGGCCGATAAGTTCGAGCTTAGCGGAGGACAGATTGAGAATGTCGCCAGGAAGAAGACGATACAAAGCATCCTCTCCGGGAACGAGCCCGCTATCGAGGACCTCATCAAATACTGTTGTGAGGAGGAAATCGGTGCGAAAAAGGAACGCAGAAGGATTGGTTTCTAGAACCAAACTTAGGGACGCATGGGCCTTTTTCTGAAAAAATGCAGAATCTTTTGAAAGATACAGTCGGATCTCGGGTATATAATGACGTAAAGACGATAGATATGATAGAAAACAACATGCTGGGTAAGGATGGTCTTACCATTACAAGTGCCAATCATTTGGCAAACATCGCAAAGGAAATGTATGAAGCTCTTCAGAGCAAACTGGAAGCATTAAAGCTTTATAGCAGAGATTATATGCTAGCCATTAATGGCAATACATTTAGGGTGGAAAACGAATCGGAAAAATCCGATCTTGCTGCTATGTCTGAAAGTTTGAAAGAGATTGGAGAGTTGAAATCTCTGATTGCATACCTTAGAGAAGGGATTAAAGCCAAGATGTCACTTGGTTCTGACTCTTCGTTCGAAGAGTATCTGGAAAAACTTATCGAAGAAGGTCGTAATGACCTTGTAAAACCTGTCGCTCAAAAGAGTGTTACATTCGAAGATGAGTTTGCCAAACTCACTACTGAGCAAAAGGCAAGATACTACTCATTGGAAGCTAAGTGTGCCACTATTGGTGCTTTCATTCATCCTGATGGAGCTTTTGCAAAGGCTAGAAAGGAATTCTTTGAACGCAAGAAAAATCCTACCAAAGAGAATGGGAAGGGGCAGGAAGCTGAGATTAACACATACTCTTCTTGCTTCTCTGCAGAAGAAGTAGATGGTGAGTTTTTCTCCCTTCAGAAGGAGTATAGGACTCTTCAAGCTGAACTGAATAAGTTTAAAGCTGAAGTGGATGAAAGGGTTGCTGAGGCAAACAAGTCTATATCCAGTGATTCTCTGTTGAACATGAAACTCTGGGTAGATGCCAGAAAGGTGGAAAGGAATAGCTACGATGAAGTCATAAAGACTCTCAAGGTGATTATCCCTCAGAATCTTAGGGGTATCTATGAAAAGGTGAATGCCGTTGCTAATGCGAAGTAGCATAGCATAACCTCTGGAATTATTCTTTGAAAATATTGTCCAGGGCAGAAGCCCCTTATTTTAGGGACTGAGGCCCGAATATGGGTAGCGGAAGGGAGAACCAACGACAACGGTCCACACTTAATCATGGCTAAGCGCGGATTATTCCAAGCTGAGCTAAATGTGTAAACACCTTTCCGGACGGCAAAGTCCCCTCGAACAGCAGCAGGGGCATATAGCAGTATTCCCCATAATAGGCGTTGAACAGCGTGAGCTGCTGCGCGCCATATGTGTCGGCATTCGTGTCATCGGCATCAATGATGATGGAATCGGGCTCTGAGTTATACGAAGCGATGAAGTCATCGATGAAGGCCTCTCCGATATCGAACAATTCCTTGCGGGACAGGCGGTTCTCCAGACGCGTCATTGTAGGCTGGGAAGTCAGGTCGATTTCATCCGAAGCAGACCGTCCGGCACACATCTTCAGGATTTCGTCGCGGCATAGCCTGTCGCAGTCGTCGGCATCCTCAAAGCCGGCCATTATCTGGTATATCCTCTGGCGGAGCATCTTCGTCTGGCTGTGTACCACCATAGTTCCCGGCGCGGCTCTTTGATACAGGATTCGATGCGTTCGATGATGCGGTTCGATGACTTTTCATATTCGCGGACAGGGGACAGTCCGTCGAGCGAGGAGAGTTCGGGTGCAGAGAAATCTACCGTCACTTTCTTGCCGGCCACGGGCTCAAGTTCAAACAGTGAAGGAAAAGTTTGGTAATCTGCGAAATATGAAGTAATTTTGTTCATAAAGTAAAGAATCCTCTGATTACCAAATAATTATGAGGATTCTATTACTTTTTTTTATAAATAATTCAGGCTAAAAAGTTCAGCTGAACAGGTCAATGCCTTTACTTGTCATGCAGTTTTGGAGTTCGTGCACATCGAGGGTTCTCGGTGTGCATTTTTTCTTTGCACAGAGTGAGGCGGCGATGCCTACTGCTTCACCCATAGCCATGCATATGGACATGACACGGTAGGATGCGTGGGCGCGGTGTGTTCCGGAGATGCATCGTCCTGCCACATAGAGGTTTTCGATATGTCTGGGCACGAAGCAGCGGTAAGGCAGGTCGTATGGTTTCACGTATTGGATTTTGGATTCTGCCTGTCCTGCGCCTGCAGGATTATGGATATCCACGATGAATTCAGCTTTATGTACGATGACGTCATCGAAACGCTTGCCTGCCGCAAGTTCCTCGGCAGTAATGACATAATCCCCCATTACACGGCGTGTTTCACGGACACCGGTAGTAGTTCCGCTGGATTTGCATTGACAATCCCCATAACCTGGAAGGTTCTTATGGAAGAACTCCATGAGGAGTTCGATCTGGCGGCGGAGTTCGAGGTCGGCCTGGAAGATGGTCTTGGTGTCGGTGACGTCGACGCCATTCACCTGGGTGGTATTGACTTGTCTTTCACCTTTATAGACTGTAGGATGAAGGCGGACTGCGGCGAGTTTCTCAGGGAGTTTTCCTTCATCCGCGCAGCGTTTGCAGAAGTCGAGGAAGCGCTCGTCACCGAGTTTCACATCGTCGACGTCGCCGATGCAGATGACACCTTTATTTTCGTCTACGCCGTCTATTGTAAACTCAAGCGTTACAGGCTGCATAAGACCGTCTTCGCGTCCTTTTTCGATGTCCGCTCCTGCCAGGAATGAGACGACAGCTTCTCCTGTGGAATCGATTACAACATGAGAGAGGAGTGCGAAGTGCCCTTCATTTGTAGCGAGGATGAGTCCCCGTACGGTGTCGCCTTCTTTTATCACGTCATAAACCGAGCTCTGGAGATACACGTCTATGTTTTCATGGTTCACGAATTCGGCGAGCACGAGTTTGGCGTGTTCGAAGTCGTGGGCCTTTCCGGTCTCGCCTATCATGTCGTTGTCGGGAATGCCGAGGAGTTTTACGAGTTCGTCGCGCATGGTTCCTTTGCCTACCATGCCGAGAACCGGGCCTACGTAGCCTGCAGTAAGGTTTCCGCCTATCACGCCGTAGCGTTCTATCAATGCGACTTTGGCGCCGTTACGTGCCGCAGCTACTGCAGCGCATATTCCGGCAGGGCCGGCTCCAGCCACGATAACGTCGTAGCTTGCCTTTACCTCGATTTCTTTTTCGTAATGAAGTGATGACATATAAAGTGCCTAAAAACCAAAAAAACGAAGATCTTACCGATCTCCGTTTTGGTGCTCCCTTAGGGGCTCGAACCCTAGACCCCAACATTAAGAGTGTCGTGCTCTACCAACTGAGCTAAGGAAGCAAACTTCGTGATCCGTTCGGGGCTCGAACCCGAGACCCCAACATTAAAAGTGTTGTGCTCTACCAACTGAGCTAACGAATCTCTCCATTTCCCATATCGGATTTTGAAGTTTTTATTTTCAACTCAAGTAGTGTAACCACTTGTTTTCCGAACGGGATTGCAAAGGTAGGCATTATTTCGGAACTTCCAAACTTTTTCAGGATTTTTTCACGAAAAATCTGCATTTTTCTGCAGTAAATCGTTGTAGGACGAGGTTCCATGCTTCGCAGCCGGTCGGCGGCGGGGCTCAGGCGCGAATTGCGAAGCACCTGAGCGCAGGAGACCCGACCGCCGCCGGCAACCATGACACATTAGCCCTGAAGCATGAAAATGTCCGGTCAAAAGCCAATCCACCGGACAAAAGTGTTTTCTGAGCCAGTTTGTCCGGTAGAAAACGTTTTAGCCTGGACAAAAAAGAAAATCCCCCGCTCCGAAGGAAGCGAGGGACATATTGTTTCAGATTATGATACCCGGTTATGCGAGACGTTTCTCGAGACGCTCACGGATAGCAGCCATGAAGTCAGCTGAGTTCTTCACCTGAGGTGTAACACCTTCCATGAGGTTAGCGAGATCCTTGGTCACGATGCCCTCATTGAGGGTATCCAAGCAAGCTGCCTCGAGCTGGTCAGCATAGTTGACAAGCTCAGGGAGGTTATCCAACTCACCTCTCTTACGGAACGCACCGCTCCATGCGAAGATTGTTGCCATAGGGTTGGTAGATGTCTCTTCTCCCTTGAGATACTTGTAATAGTGACGGGTTACGGTACCATGAGCTGCCTCATACTCGTATTTTCCGTCAGGGCTGACGAGCACAGAGGTCATCATGGCGAGTGAACCGAACGCTGTAGAAACCATGTCGCTCATAACGTCTCCGTCGTAGTTCTTGCAAGCCCAGATGAATCCGCCTTCGCTACGCATTACACGTGCAACAGCGTCGTCGATCAATGTATAGAAGTACTCGATACCTGCTTTCTCGAAAGCCTCAGCATACTCCTTGAATACATCCTCGAAGATAGCCTTGAACTGTCCGTCATACTTCTTGGAGATAGTATCCTTTGTTGCGAACCAGATGCTCTGTTTGATGTCAAGTGCATACTTGAAGCAAGCGTGGGCAAATGAACGGATAGACTTGTCTGTATTGTGCATACCCTGAATAACGCCAGGGCCTGCGAAGTTATGGATGATCTGCTCCTCTTTCTTGCCGCTTTCGCCTTCGAAAACGAGCTTGGCTACGCCAGGTTCCTCTGCGCGAATCTCCACTCCCTTGTAAACATCACCGTAAGCGTGACGGGCGATGGTGATAGGCTTCTTCCAGAACTTGACAGCCGGAGAGATGGAAGGGATGGTAATAGGTGCACGGAATACAGTACCGTCCAGCATAGAACGGATAGTTCCGTTAGGGCTCTTCCACATCTGATGAAGATTGTACTCAGACATACGCTGTGTGTTAGGAGTAATGGTAGCGCACTTTACAGCAACACCATACTTCTTGGTAGCGTTGGCAGAGTCGATTGTCACCTGGTCAGCTGTTTCGTCACGATGAACGAGGCCGAGATCATAATAATCTGACTTCAAATCTACGAATGGGAGGATGAGTTCATCCTTGATCATCTTCCACAGGATTCTTGTCATTTCGTCACCATCCATCTCAACGAGAGGAGTAACCATCTGAATTTTTTTCATAAAATTATCAATAATTTAAGTGTTATTACAATATAGTTTAATGTCTGATTATTTCTTGTTCTGAGCTGCATAGAAGTTCATGAGGCAACCGTCCGCAAGAATTTCACGCTCGTCAGCTGTAAGGTTCTGGAAATAGAGGTGGATATCCTTGACGCCGTCAGCGCTGATAACCTTGGCATCGATTTCCTCCTTACCGGAAAGGATAGCCTCACGGATACCGGGAACGTAAACGAAGTCTCCTGATTTATAGTCGAAAGGTGTTTCCTTAGCGATAGTGAACGGAACGATACCCCAGTTGATACAGTTGCTGCGATAGCGCTTGGTAGCATACTCGTAGCAGATGTTTGCATCACCGCCGAGAACCTTCTGGCAAGAAGCAGCCTGCTCACGTGCAGAACCGTCACCTGGCTTGTTTGCGAACACGCATGAACCGAATGATGTATTATCAGCATTGGCACCAACCTTTGCGAGAGCATCGAGAACGTGCTGAGGAGTCTTTCCTGCGCGACGGTCGAGGTCCTCTGACTGGATGCGCTTGCTCAAACCTACGTATTCAGGAACGCGACGTGAAAGTGCGAACTCAGAGAGTTTGAGAGGGTTTGAACGGTAGCTTGAGGTCTCACCTGAAGGAATGAGCTCGTCAGTTGTGGTAACTGGGTCGTGGATAACTGCAGCGAGTTCGAGAAGCATGTTCTCCTCCATCTGATACATCTTAGGCCAATCCTTGATATTCGGTCCGTAGCGGAGCTCGACTGTAGGGTCTGCCTTTCCGAATCCGTTGTAGATACGGCTCTTGTAGATGCGGTCGTCGAATGAGTATGGCTTGTGAGTATCCTCGTACTGCACGTCGGTGGCTGCTGTGATGACACCGCCGTTGGCTGCTGTAGCAGCGATAGAACGTGCATCCATCAGGCATACGAGAGAAATCTGTCCCTGGCCTGGCTTAGAACCTTCACGGTTAGGGAAGTTACGTGTGGTATGACGGATAGAGAGACCGTTGTTTGCAGGAACGTCACCGGCTCCGAAGCAAGGTCCGCAGAATGCAGGTTTGATTACGACACCAGCCTCGAGCAACTCTTCAGCGATATGGTTACGTGTGGTTGCAAGGTAAACTGGAGTGGACTGAGGATAAGCAGACATTGTGAAGTAATCGTTTCCGATAGTCTTGCCCTTCATGATGGAAGCAGCCTCGCTGAGGTTGTCATAGGTACCGCCTGAGCAGCCTGCTATGATAGCCTGGTCAGCATAAGCCTTGCCATTCTTAATCTTGCTCTCAAGGTCGATAGAAATCTTGTCACCGAAGCGGTTCTTTGCATCTTCCTCTACCTTCTTCAGGATTCCCTCAGGGTCTGCCTGGAGCTCATGAATAGTGTAAGCGTTCGAAGGGTGGAATGGAAGAGCGATCATGGACTCCTGCTCAGAAAGGTCGATGCGGATCATTGAATCATAGTATGCGACCTCACCTGGCTTAAGTTCTTTGTATGCCTCCGGGCGCTCGTGCATCTTATAGTATTCCTCGACTTTCTCGTCAGTAATCCAGATAGAGCTGAGACATGTTGTCTCTGTAGTCATCACGTCGATACCGTTACGGAAATCTGTAGGGAGTGACGCTACGCCAGGACCTGCGAACTCGAGTACTTTATTCTTCACGAAACCATTCTCGAACACTGCCTTGACGAGAGAGATAGCCACGTCATGAGGACCGATACCTTTCTTAGGTTTGCCTTCGAGCCAAACGAGAACAACCTCAGGAGCGTTGATGTCCCAAGTGTTGTTGAGAAGCTGTTTTACGAGCTCTCCACCACCTTCACCTACACCCATGCAACCGAGTGAACCATAACGTGTGTGGCTGTCAGAACCGAGAATCATGCGGCCGCAACCTGCGAGAGCCTCACGCACGTACTGATGAATAACTGCCTGGTTAGCAGGAACATAAATACCACCATATTTCTTTGCAGCGGAAAGTCCGAAGATATGGTCATCCTCATTGATAGTACCACCTACTGCACAAAGTGAGTTGTGGCAGTTGGTCATCGCGTAAGGAATCGGGAACTTCTCAAGTCCGCTGGCACGGGCTGTCTGGATAATTCCGACATAAGTAATGTCATGCGAAGCCATAGCGTCGAATTTGACGCGCAACTTCTTACCTTTGCTTCCGTCCTTGTCATGGGCACGGAGAATTCTGTATGCGATAGTATTTTCGCGGGCCTCATCGGCAGACGGCATACCTGCGGCATCATTGACGATAGTCTTGCCGTCTTTCAGGTAAACGCCATGTGGAATCAATTCAACCATAAAAATGAAATTTTTGTTGTATTAGTATTAGTTTTTAATAATTATACTCTCAATAAATATCGTCAAGGACAACATGTCGGCACTCCCGCCCGGTGAAATGTTCTCCCTGATGAAATCTTGGTTCAATGCCGCCAATCCGCTCAGACTGAAGTCCCCAAGCAGCTTTGCCGCCTCAGATTTCGTATGAGCGAGCCCCTCCGCTCCCCTTCTGTGGAGAACATTGGTGTCGTCAAGATTTGTCATTATATACAACAAGGTCTTGTGGCAGCGATACTGGTCGCCCTCCAAAGACCTGTAGTATGGTAACCAGGCAGAGAAAAGCTCAGGATAGGCTTCACGGGCGTTATCCAATGCTCCTCCAACCTTGAAATTTCTCTTAGCCTCCGCCCCATGCGTGCTCTGGGCTGAAGGAATTTGGGATGCTGTGCGCGAAACAAGTTCCCTGAATGCGTCAGCGTCCACAGTCCCGGTGCCGCAAGCCAAAAATGAGGCTGCCGCAACTGACAGGCCAATGCAAAAGAGCGCGCCCTTGTGGGTATTCACCCCACCGGTTGCCCGCAGCATTGAGGTTTCTGCGTCAATGCCTATAGACATGATTTCAGCAGCATTGACACCAGCCACAGCCCCTACGGCGATTTTTGTCAGATAAGGTCTTAATGCAGAGATACTTGCAGACATCAGCGCATAGTCCATATCCTTGTGGGATCCATTGTCCTGTTTGTCTACAAGACCCGGTTTCGGAGTAGTGTCCAGTTCCAGTCTCAACGACCTTTCGGCCAAATCCGCTATGAGGTAAGGCACTGTGGAAACCGGAACGAATTCCATAGCTGCCTTCAAATCTCCCCTATCCAATGCTTTTCTGAGCGATGTCGCACTTACCGGCCTGCCGTTCTGTTCGAGACGCGGAATCTCGACAAACTTGATTCCGTTTTCCTGTGAAGTAGCATTATATCCTCCGGCAGGGAGAATCTCAGACATCATTTCGTTATAGCAATGTGTCAGATTATCCTCCGGTTCACTGCCTGCAAAACGGACTGTAACCCCGAGCGGACGTGCGATATGCTTCACGAACAAGTCGAGGTCCAATGCTATATGTGTAGGAGTAGCATCATCCAACTGTTTGAGGAAGTATGTCGGGAAGGTCGCAGCCGAAACAGCATAATCACTTCCTTCACAGACGATTACATTATCAAGACCGGAACATCCGGCCTCTATCATCGCCTTCCTCTCTACGTAAGGGAATCTGGATCTGTCCTCTTTTACGACGATTACATATAGATTGTCTACCTGAGACGCTGCCTGTTCGATGAGATAACGATGTCCCTTAGTGAACGGATTCGCATTCATCACGATCGCACCGTTTCTTCCGGGACGGGCGAGAGACTCCAGATACTTTCTGTATTCAGGGAGTCCTCCCCTTCCATTCTCCATCAGTATCGCATTATTGGATGAAGCAATAAGCTCGAAACCAAGACTCTTGAAGATATCTTCGTTGACCGGCTTGGTAAATGCTTTAACCGAATCGTGTCCCTCCTCATGTGCAATGGCGATAAGACGAGACACCAGAATATTCATAAGTCCCTCACTGCGAGCCGCTTCTGACACTGCTACACATTTGATGACATTTCCGTCGAGACCGCCTCCGGCAATAATCTCGTCACCATCTTCATCTCTGGAAATGACCACATAGCGTTCTAACGCTGCAAGTCTCAATCCATTCGACGAGAGGAATGCCTCCACCCGTTTACGGACCGAGTTCAATGACAGCGGAACCTCGCTTATGTAATGACGATTATCGCACATAGGCCTCAATCATTTCATCAATTTTAGCGGAAAGTTCATTCAAGGTATGAGTGCGGTTACGCATGCAATAGCGGGCTTCATTGTCACAAATGAGACATTTCCGCGGCCCCTGCCCAATCGTTTCTCTGGATACCGGAATACCGTCAATGTCGATGACATCCAGGTCGAAAAGCCGACCGAGAGGATGGGTATCCTCAATGTTGCACGTCTTCAGTTTCGCTTCCGCGTTGGAAAGCGTTGTCTCCAAATAAGCCTCGTAGCCTGTCTGCCTGTCACGGAGCACAAGTTTCTGCATCGAGTCTCCGAAAGCCGAAACCATGGCCGTGACCGCGGCTTGGGCAACTACAAGGGATTGCAGATTACGCTTGATCTTGCCGGGCATTATGACGGTAAGGCAAACCAAGGTCATTCCAGGATAACTTTTCAAAAGTTCCTTCTGGAAAGACGCCCGTTCCTCACGACTTGCCAACAACTGATCAAGCGTAATCTCCATAAATATAAGTGCTAGTCTTCGATATTCATTATGACATCCATGACAGATCCGTCACGGTTCATTACGACACCTACGACCTTGTCTCCGAACGGAAGCGGATCAGGAGTTCCGATATTCTTCAGAGCCAAATTCTTGAGATCATGGATATCAACAATCTTCAATCCAGCCTCTCTCAGACGCTCCGCAATTTCCGGACGACGAGGGTTCACAGCGATACCGTACTCTGTTACGACTACATCGACTGTCGAGCCAGGGGTTATGAGTGTGGTAACTTCATCCACAACGCAAGGGATACGGCCACGCATCAATGGGCAGACGATAATCGAGAGCGCTGAGTCTGCAGCTGTATCAGGATGTCCTCCGATAGCTCCTCTTATGACACCATCACTTCCTACGAGAACATTTATATTGAAGTTAACATCCACCTCAAGAGCGGAAAGGATAACGATATCAAGGTAGTGTACTGCTGAACCCGGCTCATCAGCGCTGGCATATTCATTGGCAGAAACTCCCTTATGGAATGGGTCATTCTTGATAGACTCTGCTGCGACCTTATCGAATGACTGAACGTCGATCAAACGGTCGATGAGGCCTTCCTCATGCATCTTCACCATGTGGGCAGTGATTCCGCCGAGTGCGAAGCTCGCATGGATGCCGCGTTTGAGCATTTCCTCACGAATATATTTTACTGCTGCGAGTGACGCTCCGCCTGAACCGGTCTGGATAGAGAAGCCTTCCTTAAAGTAACCGCTGTTGATAATCACTTTCGCAGCATTCATTGCGAGGAGGATATCGCGAGGGTTCTTGGTGTCACGGATAGCGCCTGAATATATCTTGGATGAATCTCCTACTGAATCTACGAGGACAACATAATCCACGTCATGCTCTGAAATGGAGTTAGGAGTATTCGGATAGTCTACGAGGTCGTCAGTGATAATCACCACTTTATCAGCATGCTGAGCGTCCGGCTTAGCATAACCGAGTGAACCGCAGATGGATTTTGCATTTGGAGAGCGTGAGTAACCGCTGGCATTACCTGCGGGGTCGCAGGCTGATGCGGCAAGGAACGCTACGTCGATGTGCAAATCACCATTTGCAATGGCGCTACCACGTCCACCATGGCTACGGAAGATTACAGGCTCCTTCATAAGGCCGTGAGAAATTTCTTTTGCGAGTTCTCCACGGAGACCTGAAGTAGAGATTTTGGTAATCACGCCGTTCTTAATATGGTCGATAAGTGGTGCGTGAACGTCTGAAAGGCTGGAAGCTGCGAGGTGAAGATTCTTGAATCCCATCTCGGCGAGTTTGCCGACGACCATGTTCACTACCTTGTCACCGCCTCTGAAGTGGTGGTGGAAAGAGATGGTCATTCCATCCTTAAGGCCACTGAGTTTAATGGACTCTTCCAAGGTAACTACCTTAGAATGAATCTTTTGAAGGTCCTTGCGGAAAGTAGTGTTTTTAGGTGTTTCACCTGCATACACTGGCTTGCCCATTACTGCAGCTTCTTTACTTATAAGTGCAGCTCTATCTTTTATGCTACTCATAAACTTCCTCCTTTGTTAAAATGCCTGAAGCAATGGCAAGATCGATGGTGCGCTGAGCTCTGATCACAACAGGACGGTCAACCATCTTACCATTTACAGCGATTACGCCTGAGCCGCGTTTCTCGGCTTCCTTAATGGCGGCAATAATCTTCTTCGCCTTTTCAATAGCTTTCTCTGTCGGTGCAAATACCTCATGCACAATCTGAATCTGACGAGGGTTGATAATAGATTTGCCATCGAATCCGAGGGTCTTGATGAGTTCAACTTCCTTGCGGAATGTCTCCATATCATCAAGGTTTGAATATACTGTATCGAGAGCATCGATGCCGGCTGCCCTGGCAGCTACCACGATAGTCTCGCGGGCGTAAAGGAGCTCGGCTCCGCCCGGAGTACGCTGTGTCTTGAGATTTGCGCAGTAGTCCTCAGCTCCAAGTGCTATACCCATCATTCTCTTGGAAGCCTTGGCGATAGCGAATGCATTGCAGATTCCCTCGGCGCTTTCGATAGCTGCCATCATGCGGGTTCTGCCTACGCATCCGAGTTCTGTCTCCACTTTCTCGATCTCAGCCTCAAGTTCACGGACCTCGTCAGCTGTCTCAGTCTTAGGCATACGGATTACATGTACACCTGCCTTAACGACAGCCTCAACGTCCTTGCGTCCGTAAGGAGTGCTGAGCGGATTAATACGGACAACCATTTCGGTATCGCCGTAATCGATAGACTTCAATGCATTATAGACGAGCAGACGTGCTGCGTCTTTTTCTGCCATGGTAACAGAATCCTCAAGGTCGAGCATAATAGAGTCAGGACCATAAATGAAGGCATCCTGCATCATTCCGGGATTATTTCCCGGAACGAACATCATCGTTCTTCTTAATCTTTCCATAACCGTAACTGATTAAGCCCAAACATCTTTACCTGTAGCACGTACAGCTGCCGCTGTCACTCTTGCGCGAATCGTACAGTCGCGGGCACCTTTGTCCACTGCTTTGATATCAGCATCTTCAAGACCGAAATCTGTAAGGGTCTCCTCGATGACCTTGCGGATCTGGCGACCGAACTGAGCGGCTACAGAGCTGTCAAGGTCAATGTGCAAACCTTTGGTTTCCGCCGGTGCAATCTGAATCATAATATCTCCAGATTCCAATGTTCCGGCTACAGCATTTTTAACTTCCATAGCAAATATGCAATATTAAGTCATTAGTATTCCTGAATTTCAGGAACGTGTTAATAATTTTTAAATATCAATCTCAAACAAAATCCACCCAACGAGGCTACAATTTATAATATTTTCAGAAATAATCCAAAAAAACTTTAACCTTTTCAGCGGGTTTCTAAAATGTTTCGCCAAAGTTAAAACCTTTTTTTTACATGACCAAATTTTGCGTAATTCTATTGTACAAGTCTGAATGACTACCAGTCAACCCAAAATCAGAAAAATATAAATACATAGATTTTTTGTTTCTGCAAGCCATTGCTGTCCGGTAAAAGTTCCGGACAGCAATGTTTGGATTTATTAAATTGTCCGCCAAAAAAGCCTCAATAGGATGTAAATACATTAATCTTTGCATGGGAACATTATAATAGTATGTATTTCCATGCTTTGTTCTGATTAGAATAAATTTTTTCAAAATAATTTTCGTTTATTTTTAATACTATTTCGCTCTTGTAAGCATAATGATAGGGTCAGACTCCATCGTGATGCCTTCAACGCCGACAGAGTGCAGGTATGAGTAAGCTTTCTGGCGAGCATCTTCAGTGATGTCCTTTGAGTAGGCGTAGTTTATAGTTGAAGGGTCAAAAACATCAATCAGCCATCCTTCACTCTGCCATCTCGGGCTGAACTCTGTATTAAAACTATCAGACAGTCTGAAATCCCCCCTGAAAATATTCCCATCAGACTTTCTCAGGACATAGTGCTTGTAAGCCCAACTTCCATCAAAGATGCTGAGATAGAGGTTCTTGCCATCTTCAGCATATTCCATTAAAAACTGTGTGTCGGAGATATTGCTGTAAAAATCCCTCAAATCTTCCTTTGTGACATGGTGAGGAAAAGAGAATGAATATTTTGGAGTCAGCTGTCCAGAATGGTAGAAGTATATTGTGTCGCAGCATGACGGATTATATAACACCTCATCGGCATACTTTCGAAGAGAATGATGGTTTGGAATGGCAACAGGAGCCACGCAGTCAAACATGAATTTGTTCGGAACATAGTTAAGCGTGTCGCCTTCCTGGCTTAGCTCTACTATGGCATCCTGTTCACGCCCAGTTACATTCAATACATTCTCTATTATTGTTCCTGAATCGGAAATTACTAATTGCCTGTTTTTATAGTTCGTTGTTGAAGAAACAGTTGAAAGATATGCACCTTCACTTGAAAATTTCATGATGCCCTTGGCAATGTCCGCAATGTACAAGACATTGTCTTTCCTGCTGTAAGCGATGTCGGTCGGAATCAGATATTCGCCCTCGGCTCGCCCCTCAACTGATATTGTAGAAATCAACGACCCGTCAAATGAGAAACGGAATACTCCAAAAGGATTGACTGTCAGAATATAAAAGGAATCTTCCGACATACATACCTTAAGAATATTTGAAAGATTATAAGTTTCCCTTGTCTTAAGAGGAATGAATCTTATAGGCTCAAGTACATCTGCCAATGATAGCACGGGAGCTTTCTCTAAGTCTTTGAATTCAAAAGAACTTATATTAGTCCTGTTACTGCAGGAAATTGAACTTGCTAGACAAAGGATGAATCCGATATATTTATTCATATTTAGTACTATCTTCAAACTATATATTAAAATAAATGGCCCTCTATAAAAGACCGCGAGAGTCGGTTTTCTCATGATCGTATCTTGTATTGTCGTCTATCTCTTTGGTTCTACGACCGTTACCGAAACGGTAAGTAAGACGGAATATGACCATATTGTCATATATGCCGAGGTTCATTGCGTTATAATGGAAATAGAATGGTGTGCGGACTTCGTATTTTTGAGTTTTCCTGACGCCCCAATCAATAGGAAGCACATAATTCAGAGAAACAACAAGCCTGTTTTTGAAGAGTTGCTTATTGACTGTAAGGTCCCACATGTCAAATCCGCTCTCAGTAAAACCCTGAATAGCCGGAACACGCGACAATGACCTGGAATATCTGAGTTGTGAAAACAGTTTCAGTCGCGGGGCTGAATACTGTATGCTGGATTCACCCATAAGCCCTATCTCCCTTCGGAAAGATTTATCATGAGAAATCTTGACAATGTTCATTTGAACAGAGTTGTTCCAAGACCAGTTTCTGCTGATATCCCAATTATATTCAAGACCAGTGATATAGTACCAGTGTTTCGCGGAAGAATAGGTCGAGATGACATCATTTCCATGCTGAAGATAATAATCCGATATCCAGTCGGGACTTCCACTGAAATAGTTCATAAAAGTCAAATTATCCCAAAAGACCATCTGCAGAAGTAAAGTGTGGGTAAGCGAAACCGAAGGCAGTTCCGGATTACCTCGCACATAAAAGTTTTTACCTGTCTGACGAGAAAACGGATCGAGTTCCTCTCGTGTCGGATATGAAGGTTCAATGCCATATACTGCTGACATTCCGAAAAAAGAATCAGGATAATATGTGAGTGACAGTTGCGGTGCGACATAGAACTTGTCCGTAACGTCGTCATTCACGTAACCGGCCGAGATTCCGCCTCTAAGAGACAAGTCACGTCTGACATTCCAAGAAGCATATCCGTATGTATCGAATCTCATCGATTTTCTGTCAAAGCCGATACCTGCTGTTCCACCATCATTGATCCGATATCTGTTATAGATATTGTTCAGTCCAAAATTCAACGAGACATTGTCCGCGGCATCAAATGTAAAATCAACATTCTGGAACGAATAGTCTTTGGTCTTGGAATAACGTATAGATTCACCGGCCAACCCATTATACATATATGTATGTCTCTCCGGGGAAGATATCCTGTTCCAATTGGCAGACAGACTCATAGCTACCTTATCATTAAGGGACGCATTGTATGTGAAACTTGAAGCGACATTATCCTCAACTCTGCCTAACTCCGTAACATCACCATAGGACATCCCTGTGGTCGGGTTCAACAGATAGGTGCTATTGGTTGTATTTATATCATTCCTTAGATATGATGTGGAAAATGAAATGCTATGTCTATCGTTGAAATCATATGAAGCCCTAAGATATGCAGAATGAGATGACGTAGATGTGCGCTCTTCCGGTCCTTTTTCATGAGAAATATCACTCACATACTCTGTCCCATCCGGGAACCTCTTTTTTTCATATTTATCGTATCCCCAGTTTATATCTCCAAAAAAGTATCCCGCATTTAAGTTAAACCGGTTCCTCATGTATTGCATTTGAATTCCAGGCTGTTCGTTTGCCAGCACCCGTTCATTCTCAGGAACCACAAACAAAGAATTTCTCACATTCGCCAGAAATCCATTTTCTTTTTTCCTGCGCACTTCAATGACATATTTGACGCCTCTCGAAACATACTTTCCTTTCGGAGCATGAATAATGCTGATACTTTTCACCTGGTCCGGCGACAACGCCAATAGTTCCTGTCTGGATATCTCTACATTATCCATAACAAACGCTACCTCTTCCCTACCATTTACAGTTATCTGGCCTGTAATATTGTCGTGCCTGATGTTAGGAATCTGATCCAGTAATGAATATATGTCATACGACTTGACAATGTTTGCATCCAGAATAACATATGTTGTCCTGTCCGACTGCTTGATTACCCTGGACACAGTAATTTCCGAGTGCTTTAAAGTGTCAGCCTCAACCACCATGGGCACAGACTCCGCCCCCCCCAGATACATTTTGCGACATTAGCGTCAAAAGTAAAGATAGAATACTAACCATACGACAATCTGTTTTGGATTAAAAACAATAATTATTCATCTTCCACATGCCTGATCTGTCTTAAAGATACTAATATTTAATTGAAATACAATCTATTTCCGATCCATAAAAGTTATATTACCAAGGCTACGTAATATCAAATGTTATGTCTGGGAGAAGAATGATATCCTCGTGCCACACGGGTGGGACAGATTCTTTATCTTCATGATGCCAGAAGACTTGCGCGCGAACTCGTGCGGAAGACGGGACATAACCACGGGCAATGACCGAATTGTAGGTATTTAAAAACGCCTCGGAAAATTTCACGACGCGGACAGGTTTGCTGTCGATGCCATAGTATAAACCGTCGGGCTGCACGAATAGCGGACAACCTGAATGAATAGCGTCAAAAGGAATCCACTTCTTCAGGAATGCGCTCAAAATCACATCTCTATGCCCAAGCTGCATAAGAATTTGACCAGGCTGTCCATAATCATGTTCATCTACACGGAAAGTGAATGATGATGCCACATCTCTACTGAAAAGAAACTGATTATCGTAATGCACAGAAAGATTATTCTTCGCACGCGTCATCGCGACATACACGGCTCGACGTTCCTTGTCCGTCATCTGACGAAGTCCCTTGAGAGAAACATAAACATTGTCATACTCCCGCCCCTTGGACTTATGGATAGTCGAAACAACTATTTCCGAAGCCTTCCCGGGAGAAAAAGTCTCGAGCTGAGATTCCTGGAGATAATTCTCAAAATCAGACATATATATAATGCGTCTGCCTTCCGACTCGAACCCACTGATACAATTCATCGCAAGTTCAAGACTCTGACTGTCGGAATATCTTTCACGTACAGCAGACTTCGCCTTTTCCCAATCATCCGGATCGACAGCCGATACGCCGGGTTTCCTGACAAGACCAAGAAAATAATGCAGTTCAGCAAGGTCCTGAAGATTAAACCCGTCTTTCGATTGTATCAAATGAGCTTTATATCCATTGTGATTCAGCAATGCCGTCATGACAAGTGCATCCTCATTGGTAAAAGTCAACACACATGTGGAGCCGTCATATCTGTCTGAAACAATATCATTGACAATAGCCTGCTCATAATTCAGGGAGCGATGGAAAACGGCATTGACCTTCCCGTGAAACTGGCGGACAGCTTTAATCGGGACAGTTTTCAGCCGGTTCGGGACCTCACGGATGAAAGCATTGGCGGCAGACACGACTTCCGCAGAACTGCGGAAATTGTCGATCATATTGTAAACTGTTGCTCCATAGGCAGATATAAGAGACTTCAAATATTTGGAATCCGAACCCCTGAATTCGTAAATATTCTGGTCGTCATCCCCCACTGCGACAACGCGCATATCTTCGTTGTTCATGATCAGTTTTTCTACGAGGGCAAACTCATCACCACTCATATCCTGAGCCTCATCGATTACAAGAATCGACTTGGTGATCTGACTGCTTTCGACTTTACCCGCTGATATAGCTTCCACAGCATCCTTCACAACGTGTTCAGAGTCTTCCACGGTTCCTATTTTCCCCAGTAAGTCAAAGCAATAAGAATGGAAAGTCTTGATTTCCACGAATCTGGCAGCGCCTCCGATAAGGTCTGTAAGTCGCCTGCTGAATTCCGTAGCCGCAGCCCGCGAGAAGGTCAGCATCAGGAGCTGTTCAGACTTGATATCTTCCATCAGGATCAATGATGCCAGTTTACGGACCAGAACATAGGTTTTTCCACTTCCCGGACCGGCAGGGACGACTATGAAACGGGAATCCCTGTCGTTTATTATGCTGCTTTGGACGTTCGTGAGGCTTCCGAATATTTCGTCAAATTTCTTTCTACTGACGTTACGGTTTATTTCCACCATTTCCTTGCTGTCGAAATAGTGTTTGATGAAAGCCTTGAAATCCATGGTAAAGTAGTCGTGGACGTATTCCAATGCTTTCTTTTCATCTGCAACCATCATGTTGGCATATTTCCCGACGATATGGATCTGCTGTATACGCTGCCGATAAAAATCGTCCAAGTTTCTGTAATCTTCCTTCTTGTACCGGCTGCGGTTATCCATATTCAGACGCTCAAGTTCTATCTTGTTGTAAAGCACCATGAATCCACCCTCGACACTCACGATTCCGGTTTTAGACAAGAACAACAGAGATTCTTCAACCACTTTAGTGTCGGCAAGTGTCATCTGGAACAAACTGTCGGAATTATAGCCTTCGACCAGTTCTGTCAATGAAAAATCGACCTTTATGTCTTGCTCACTGTTATGAGGCTGGGATTTGAACTTATTCAATATGTATCTCGCAACTGCATGTCTTCTGTCTATATCCTCACTGAATTTATCATGCGACTCCTTCAATCTGACGACTATATATTCTTCTGACAATGATGTCTTTTCCATATAGTTACTTATAATCCAGAAATACAAGATCGTTCTGATATCCTTGACGGTAGAATTTGCAATTCCAGAGGCCAATGCCTTTTCATTCAGATCTTTAATGCTGAATTTATAATCATCTCCAGATATGGAATAGATGATGTTTTTCTCAAGTTTACAGTAAAAATCGAATTTTCGGATCATACTCACCCGAAGATACGCTGTCATATCATTATCTTTGGCGAGGATGCCGTTCATACGCATGTTCTCTACAATGTTTATGACGGTCCTTATTTCAATGCCCAGCATATCGGACAGGTAATCCACACGCGATTCCGCCTCCGCTGTTCCTGCTTTAGAACGACTCCGTTCAGAAATCAGCGACTTGATAATACGGCGGGCATTGACCTTATCCTCTTCGGTAAAGTCCTTGCATTTCAGAATTTTATCTACGGCTTCATCCATCGTCCGAGGGACGATGCTGGTCGCAAATATGCATGGACTATTCATTCCGCGCCTGATAAATCCGGCATTCTCCAACGCGGCTATGGCACTCTTCACTTTGGTCTCGACGTCACGAATCTCATCCCACCCGGCCTTCCTTGCTATTTCAAGGGCAGAAATCGTTATCTTCAAACGCTTCGATGTCAGGTTCTTGACAGCGCGCCAGACTTGATTTATCTCGCTGAGTGTCAGTTTAGTTTGGTTCAACAATATAAAGTGACGGTTCAGGTCGTCATCATTGTAAAGAACGTAGCAGTCAGCATCTGAATTCACGTCCCTTCCTGCACGGCCGGCCTCCTGAATGTAGTTTTCCAACGAGTCGGAGATTTCATAATGCACCACGAGGCCGACATCGCTTTTGTCCACGCCCATTCCGAAAGCGGACGTCGCCACAATGATCCGTACCCTGTTATTTATAAAATCATCCTGCGCCTGGACTTTCACACGCGTATCCATCTGACCGTGAAACGCTTTGGCCTGTAAACCGTCCCGATTCAGGCGGGCAGCGATATTTTCAGCAGTTCTAGTCCTCGTCACATAGACAATCGCCGGTGTGTCGCTGTCATTGAGAAGATTTCTCAGGGTCTGATACTTCTCATCTTCATTTCGATACAAGACAGTATAATGCAGATTCGTTCGAGCCGCATCCGTAGTATATAATTTCAATTCCAAGCCGAGATTGTTGCGGAAATAATCTGCTATATCGCTGACAACCTTAGGTTTGGCCGTCGCCGTAAAACACGATACCGGAATGGGCGTATCAACGCCTTTTTTTGCCTGCAACTGTCTGATAAAGTCCGCGATATACATATATTCGATGCGGAAATCCTGTCCCCAGGCAGAAAAACAATGGGCTTCATCGATTACTATACGGACAACAGTCCTGCCCATCAACACCTTCTCTATCGTCTTGGATCTCAATGACTCCGGTGCGATGTACAGAATCGACGCTTCTCCTGAGACAATTCTTTCCAGAGCATTTTTACGCTCTATCATAGATAGTAAGCCATTGATATACACAGCATCAGCTATCCCCTTCTTCTCCAAGTTCTCGACCTGGTCTTTCATCAGCGACTGAAGTGGAGATATCACGACCGTCAGTCCGCGTACGGACTCCCCCGCCATGAGCGCCGGAATTTGGAAGGTCAATGATTTTCCGCCACCTGTGGGAAATATGGCTAATATCGATTGCCCCTGTAGAGCGGCCTTGACTGCATTTTCCTGTAGCGGTTCTCCACCGAATTTTCTGAAATGGTCATAGCCAAACCAACGTTTGAGGGCTATTTCAGGATCTCTTTTGGAAATACAGTAATCACATTTTCCGCAGTTGGATTCACGGAATTGCCTCATGACACGTTCTGTATCGGGATAATTTTTCAAGACCCAAGGCGCTGTTATAGAGTTCCTGTCATCTGTCGAAATCAGAGCAATCGAATAGGCAGTTTCGATTTTGGAATTCTTTACTGCAGCATTGACATCAGCATTGGCACAAATCTTTCCTGCGAGGACCTCTTTCACGCTGTCGGCGGTGGATTTTTTCAGAAAGAAAGGGCGCCAGTCGGGAGAATATCCGACTTGGTCAAAAAAGCCTTTGAAATGAATATCGCTTGCGGTAAGTTCGTAATAAATCTGCTGCATGCGCTTATCAATGTTATTGAAGGCATTGACCTCATCCTCAAATAGTTCCTTCGCCTTTAACGCGTCATTCAACGGATTGTTCAATTCATCCGAAAGCAGTTTGTCATCTTTCAACAGCCGGTGATAGGGTTTTCTCGGAAAAAGCAGCGGCGATAGATATAACGTATCTATGAGGATGTAATCCTTCGGCAGAAAGGACTTAAGATATTTGTAATCGTGTTCGATGATATTATGTCCACACAAATAATCGGCATCGCTGATAAATGCAACAAATTCAGCGATGCGTGATGTATGTATTGATTTACCGGCTTTTACGGCTCCGGCATCTACAATTTTGCCGCGGCCGTCGATTTCCAGATCGATAAACGCTATATTATTCATTGGCTATTTGTCCTGCAGTCAGACAAATATAATGAATTTTAGTAAGCGTTAAAAAATAAGTTGGTAAAGATTTGTGATGAATTTTCGAGGATAGATTCCTTTTAGAAGAAGGAGTGTGCCGGTGGCACATGACTGATGAGAAAAGGAATATAGACCGAAAAGACGCACAAAGATTACCAAGTTATTTTTTAAGGATTACTTATGTTATCCCCGTATCCTGCCGGCGAGTCGGCTGATGAAAATGAGCAGGAAGGTCAATGCTTCTGAGACGGGAAGGGCGAGCCAGATGCCTGGAGTTCCTGCGATGTGGGGCATTATGAGGAAGGACGGTACCAGAAAGAACAGACCTCTTGCGAAGGAGTAGATCGTGGCCGGCCGGATGCGTTCCACACTCTGGAAATATCCGATCACAGTGACATTGACAATATAAAAAATGAAGCCGGAGGCCATCAGCGGCATGCCGGCAGAGGCGATGAGGTAGCCGTTGGTGCCGGTGCTGAGGAAGAGCGCGGCAACGTATTTCACTCCGAGGGCGAGAGCGGTCGAGAGGAGGATTCCGGCACCGATGGCGGTGAGCAGGGCGACTTTGCGGGCTTCCACTACCCTGCCCCTTTTGCCGGCGCCGTGGTTGTAGCTGATAATCGGCTGCGCGGACTGCGAGATGGCATTGCCCGTCATGAAGATGAACGGCATGATGTAGCAGGCGATGGAGAACGCGGCCACGCCATCCTCACCCAAGTATCTCATAAACACGTAGTTACCGGTGAACATCAGGACAGATATGCTGCACTCTCCGAGGAAGGCGGAGAAGCCGAGACGGAACTGATAACCGATGTTTCTCGCGAACAGGCAGATACTTTTCCACGACCATTTCAGCCTGTATAATTTCATGGATTTGGACAGGAAAAGAATGTAGAAAATCACCATGCCTGCGCCGAACCATAACGCTAAAAATGTCGCCATGGAGACGCCTTCGAGGCCTCTGTCGAGGACAAAAAGAAACACGTAGTCCAGGACAATGTTAAGGATGGCCGGGATGGAGGATGTGAACATCGCGTAGGTCGGCGAGCCGTCGAGGCGGATGATGAGAAGCCCCACTGACTGGATGAATATCGCGCAGAAAGCTAATGAGAGCCAACGCTGATAGTCAAGCACATACGGCAGGAGCCGGTCCGACGATCCGAGCAGGTAAGCGGTCTGAGTGCTGAAAATCTGAACCAGAATGGTGATGATTAAGGTCAATGTCAATCCGAATATGAGGGTCTGCGTCATATTTATCCGCGCCGCTTTAGCATTGTCCTGAGACAAATGGATGGACGAGACGACGGAGCAGCCGATTCCGAGCATCAGGCCGATGGCGGTCATCAGGAGCCAGAACGGGGAGAAAATATTCACAGCGGCGAGTGCGTCACTGCCGACGCCGTGCCCTATGAAAACACCGTCAATAACTGTCATCAAGGATATGCAGAGCATTCCCAAAAGTGTCGGCATCAGCATTTTGCCGAAAAGCTTCGGAATGTTGTCCGAGCCGAAGTCTATTGCGTCTCTTTGCATAGCTGTCTGGTTCAAAAACTATAAATATACA
>OBKS01000542.1_pt1 | contig 35693 bp, 33 predicted proteins | sample 1517381 | NCBI WGS metagenome assembly OBKS01 (sample SAMN04571686, study PRJEB22368) | human gut metagenome | biome: human gut; material: stool | host: Homo sapiens | place: Luxembourg | collected 2012-08-03 | reverse complement strand
GAATTAAATATTTAAATAATAAGAAATAAAGGATGGTAATATTTGTAGATAAAATACCATCCTTTAATATTTATAAAATTTAATATATCGAAAATAATTATATTTTAAGATTATCTTTTGAAAACAAGCATTTTTTATGATTCAAGAGTAGAATCATTAGGCTCATATAAGGAAAGCTTTTTATAATATTTAGAATCACACTTTAAAGTTATTTGAATTCCTGAATCTAAATATATTTGTGAAATTACTTGAGTGTTTTCTCTAATAAAATTTAATATCTTACCATCAGTAAATGGAATAAGAACTGTCATTTCTATTTTTCCTTCATTTAAGGTTTTTGTAATATAGGTTAAAAGCTTATCCATATATTCTAAATTTACATTTGAAAAAGGCATAAAATCTGCACCTGATATTTTAGGTATTGCTTCGCATAAGTCAATTTTATTTAAAAGAATAAGCATTTTTTTATCTGATAAACCTAAACGATATAAGGTATTAATTGTAGTTTCAAGTTCAAGATAAGCATATTTACTAGATGCATCGAGTACAACGATAATTAAATCAGCATTACTTGCTTCTAGTAAAGTTTCGTTAAATGAATGAATTAGATGATTAGGAATCTTAGATACAAAACCTACAGTATCACTTAAAAGAAAAGTAGTATTATTATACTCAATCCTTCTTACTGAAGTTGTTAGGGTCGCAAAAAGTCTGTTTTCAGCTAAAACCTTTTTAGAAGTTAAATTATCAGTATATTCAATAATACTATTCATTGTTGTAGATTTACCGGCATTAGTATATCCAACAAGGGCAACGGTTTTAATACCATCCTTTTGTCTACGCTTAATTTGATTTTCTTTCATTTTATGGGTAGCTTCAAGGTCCCGTTCTAATCTTATTATTTCATTTGAAATATGCCTTCTATCAAGCTCAAGTTGCGTTTCACCACTGCCTTTAGAGCCAATACCACCTTGTCTATCAAATCCATCTCTTAATGATGATAGGCGAGGATATAGATATTTTAAATGAGCAAGCTTAATTTCCATTTTAGCTTCATTAGTATGGGCATTTTTAAGAAAAATATCAAGAATAAGTAAGGAGCGGTCAATAACTTCAATTTCTAAGGTATCATTAAGTGTTTTAAGCATTAAAGGAGAAAGCTCATCATTAAAAATAACAATATCTGCATTATACATTTTTATCTCTACTTTAAGTTCTAAAAGCTTTCCACTACCAATATAAGATACTTTATTTATTTCACTCTTTTGAATCATTGTAGCACAAGATAGAATATCACACTCACTTGCAAGCGCTTTAAGCTCATTTAAGGAGTAATTAATATCATATTTGTCTTCTTTAGAATCGATTCCAACTAATATAGCTCGCTTCATTTTATCACCAAAAACATTATAACATAATTTTGTTCTTTGTATGAAATAAAACTTTTATTCATATACTACCACTGAGGTGGTATTTTATGTACGACTTTAGTATGTCAATTGCAGAGGTAATAAAAAGAGTAAAGGAAAGAACAAAACGAAATGGAAATCAAACTATAGGAAGTGAGTTCTTTTTAAGTGAAATGCTTGAAATTGAAGGTGGAATCTTTCAATTTTTAATGAACGAGTATGATGTAAAAAAAGAAGAAGTAATAGATGAGACAGAAAGTGCATTAGTTTTGCGTCATGATAAGGGCGAATATAGTGATGCACTTACTAAGATATTTGATTATGCTCAGGGTGTTTCTTATGGCAAAATTAAAGAGGAGCATTTATTATATGCTATTTTACATTGCAAGGAATCAATTGCCTATAAGATTATTAAAAGCTTAGGATTATCTCCTTCAGATTTAATTATTGATTTAGAAGAAATTTATGATTTTAAGGAGTCTAAGGAAGAAATGAAATATGCTGTTAATTTGACTCAAAAGGCAAGAGAAGGGAAATTAGATTCATTATTTGAGTATGATAATTATTTGAAAAGAATGCTAGTAATACTTAATAAAAAATATAAGAATAACCCTCTTCTTGTAGGAGACGCTGGTGTTGGTAAAACAGCAATTGTTGAGGGATTTGCTAAATATGCATATCAAAATAATTTAGATTATGAAATTTTAACCTTGAATTTAAGTCAAATGCTTTCGAACACAAAATATCGTGGTGATTTTGAATCACGGATGGATGAGGCTATGAATTATATTTCATCTCGTGAAAATGCTATATTATTCATTGATGAAATTCATACCATTATAGGTACTGGTTCTTCGGAAAATAGTCTTGATGTTGCTAATATTTTAAAACCATATTTGGCAAGAGCGGATATTAAAATAATTGGTGCGACAACCCTTGATGAATATCAAAAGACCATATTTAAGGATAAAGCCTTAAGAAGAAGGTTTGATTTAATCAATGTACTTGAGCCAACCCTTGATGTGACTAAAAAAATTCTTTTAGGGCTAAAACCTTCATATGAGGATTTTCATAAAATTAAACTTGATGATGATTTAATTTCGTATTTGTGTGATGAAGCAGATGCGAAAATTCATAATAAAAAAAGACCAGATAAATGTATTGATATTTTAGATGAAATGTTAAGCTATGCTAAAATTAACAGCTATAAAGCTACTTCAGATCTTGTTGATCATATTATTGATGATAGAGTAGGATATCATCTAAGAAAAAAGGAATATCATTATAAGGAAATTGCTAAATTAAGCTTTATAAGTGAAAATAACTTGAAAGAAGAAAAATATTATAATTATCATATAGCTATTTATAATAATTTTGAGGCTATAGAATACCTTAAGCATGATTTGATGGTTTATCTAGGAATTTCTGAGGAAATGATATTACAAATTGACGCGTTAATGTACCAAGAAAGAAGTGCAATGGAATCCCTTATAGGTTCTCCTAAGGGATATGTTGGGTATGATGAGGATGGAATATTGTCTCACCAACTTTTAACATATCCTGCATCGGTAATTATTGTTGAAAATAGTAATGCTATGTCAGGACCACTAAAAACGATTTTTAATCAAATATATAAACAAGGCTTTTTTTATGATAATCACGGTACTCAAATTAAAACAAATCATTTAGTAATTGTAGATGTTTTAAGTAAAGAACGTAATCTAGTTGGCTTTAATCAACAAGAAGAAAGAAGAAAAACAGAATATGATCTTGTAATTGATGACAATATCAAATCAAGCTTAAATAAAAAATATAAAGAGATTTTAGATAAATATAAGCTTAAGCTTCATTTTGGTTTTGAAATTTTACCAAGTCACCGAATGAAAATTAATGATTTAATATATGATGCGATTGTTAATAAAAAAGATGAGGAGCATGAAATTGTGCTTGATGGTGATATGATTACTTTAAGATAAGGAAATTCATTTTGAATTTTCTTCTTTTTTATTTCATACTATTTTAAAAATAAAAATTATTTGTTATAATTATAGAAGAAAAGTAGGTGTAATTATGTGGACATCAATCGGTGAATTTTTAAAAAAATCATATCCGTTTATAATTGAAGGATTTTTGATATTTATTATTTTATATGTTGCTGTTAGATATTCAGCTAAAAACAAAAAAGCTTTTAATTTTTTTATTCTTTATATTGTTTTACTTGGTATTTTATATCTAACCTATAGATTTGAGTTTAAGCTTGCGTATAATATATATAAATATGTATGTATAGCTTATCCTATTGTAATAATTGTATTACTTGCACCAGATATTAGAAAAAATCTAGATGCGATTCATAAGCCAGAAACAAAAATGGAGCAGCTAATGTCTTCTAATGATAAAACTAAAACAGAGATTGTAGATGCTTGCATGTATCTATCATCTAAAAAAATAGGTGCTTTAATTACAATTGAAAAGCATAATTCATTAGATCAATATGCCCAAAAGGCTATATTGCTTGATAGTGAGGTATCTAAAGAGCTTTTAATTAATATATTCACTCCTCTTACGCCACTTCATGATGGTGCCGTTATTATTCGTGGAAATAGAATAAGATGTGCAGGTGCTTACTATGTTTTAACAACTCATGAGGATCTTGATAAAACAACGGGATCACGTCACCGTGCTGGTCTTGGTATTTCGGAGGTTACCGATTCACTTACAATTATCTGTTCAGAGGAAACTGGTAATATTTCAATTGCGATTGAAGGAATGATGATCAAGATCAATGATAGGGAAAAGCTTGTAGAATATCTTGAGTTATTCTTAAAGTAGGAGGTATTTATGAAAACAATAAAAAAGATTTTTAGTATTATTTTTAATCCTCTAACTAATTTGTTTAAAATTGAAACATCAATAGATTCATCTTTTTTTGATAAGCATCATTTCTTTGTTTGGCTTTTAACCTTGCTATGTGTTGTAGCTTTGATGATAGTGGTTTATATGTTTATTTGGTAGGTGTTAATAATGCAACTTATTGTGCAAATCGGTGTGGTAGTACTTGCCACACTACTTTTAATTATATATTTTAAGGATTCATATTTAGAGCATAAGGTTTTAGTTCCTAGGCTCGTTTATGCTGGTACGATTGTTTTAGTTGGTTTACTTTATATTCTTGTTTTTTATGACTTGATAAAGGATGATACAAGTAAAATAAAAATTGTGAATTATATTTCTTATGGCTTATATATTGTACTTGCTCTTTCTTATTTTTTTATTGGACTTAGAGGTATATATCGTAATCATTTATATCGTAAATATTTAGAGATTGTTGAAAATGATAGAGAATTTATTTTACTTGATAGTCATAATAGAATAAAGGCGATGTCAAATGATATTTTAAGCAGCTTTAAAGAAGTAAATAAAAGAGTGTATGGGAAGAATTTTTTTCTTTTCTTTGATGAACTTTATAGTGTTGATGCTATTAATAGCATTCAAGCTAGTAATAATGATTTACATAAAGCCTTCTTTGATTTGAATAAAGAAATTAAATCGAGAGTGTTTAAAAGAGAAATTGCCCTTAAAGATTCACAAAAAAATGAATATACATTGGTATGTAATGATTATATTATATGTGAAAATGATAAATTTATTGGTCATATACTCGTAAGTGAGAAACATACAAATGATACCGTTTTAAATGTTGAAGAGGAACTTCAAAGTGCATCTAAGGATCTTGATGATATAAAAATTAAATTTCAAGCAACGCTTGAAATGACTGAAGAAGCGATGATGTTTTATAGTTTAAATGACCAAATGCTATGGGTTAATGATAATATGGTTAACCTTTTGCATTTGAAGGGAAATACCCTATCATTTTCGGATTTTTCTAGTTTAATTTATCAAGATGATTTGGATTATTATAAGGGTGTTCTTGATAACCTTACAAAGCAAAATCCTACATATGAAACAAGCTATCGTATTAGAATAGGTGCCTCGTATGTTTATGTTAAGGAGCATGGAAAAAGATTGTTTGATGCTTCAGAAGATCAAATAATGTCTTATTTATATGTTATTCATGCTAATCATTATGAAAGAAGTAATATACCAGAACTTGATAATATTAAATCTAATGCTGAGCTTTTAGCTAAGCTTGAAGAACTATATAAGCAAGGACGTACATTCCAGCTTGTCACATTTAAGATGAATAATCTTCCCGAAATTAATGAAGGTAAGGGAAGAGACATGGGAAATATGGTTTTAGCGGAATATGTTAAGGCTATTAATAAGAGCTTTGTAGATGATAATTTAATTTATCGTACCTCAGGTCTTGAATTTTCATTTATTATTCTTGATTACCGGAAGATGGATCTTTTAAGTCAAGCATTAAAGAAAAATCAAATATTAAACGCTTCTATGAAATATGGCTCAAATACGATTCAAACGGATGTTTATATGGGTATTGCAACATCAAATGATGTTCAGGGTAAAAACCATTTGATTGAAGCGGCTAAAAAATCTTTAAAAGCGGCTACAATGCCTCAAATGCGAACTAATTATATTTATTATACAGATATTAAATAAAATGGATAAAAATGAAGCTAGAAGCTATGCTTTAAAAGAAAGAAAAAGCATTATTTATGATAATAAAGAAATATTGAAACGACTTACACCATACATTTACAATAAAAAGATTGTAGGAATTTATTATCCTTTAAAAGATGAGCTTGATTTGAGATTTTTAGAAGAGAGATTTTCCAATATTAAGTTTGTTTATCCAACTATTTTAAATAATGAAATTGTATTTAAAGAAAAAGGAAATAAATGGAATATAGGCCTCTTTAATATTAATGAACCAACAGGTAATGTTGTTTTAAAAAATGATATTGATTTAATTATTACACCTCTTTTATGTATAAATAAAAATAATTATAGGATAGGCTATGGTAAAGGCTTTTACGATAAATATTTAAATGATTATAAAGGAATGACCCTTGCAGTTATAAAATCTACGCTTGTTTTAGATTTTAAAGAAGAACCACATGATATTAAAATAAAGGAAGTGATTGTATTATGACAACTGTTATAATTTTACTTGCCGGAATGGGAAGAAGAATGAATATGGGAAAAAATAAACTTCTTCTTGAAGTTGATTCACATCCTTTGTTTTATTACACACTAGAAAAATTTAGAGAGTTTACGAATAATATTATTCTTGTTGTTAGTGAGACTGATTATGATTATTTTAATAGTCTTAATTTAGGCTACCTACTTGTAAAAGGTGGAAGTACTAGATGTGAGAGTGTACTTAATGGACTTCGTCATGTTAAAACAGACCGCGTTTTAATTCATGATGGTGCAAGATGCTTAGTATCAAAAAGGATAATTAAGGAATGCTTAGAATCGGATGCGGATGCTTATTTTGTAGGTGTTCCCCTAAAAAATACAGTAAGATATGATTCAAGCTTTAATTTTAAGGATTTAGATAGAAAGCATCTAATTGATGTTCAAACGCCTCAGGGTGGGCTTACTAAGTTATTTTTAGAATCTGCTAATGTCTCTAAGGAAGTTACAGATGATATTAGTATGCTTGAGGATCGAAGTAAGGTAAAATTAATTTTAGGTGATGATTATAATATAAAAATTACAACACCATTTGACCTTAAAATATTTAAGCTTCTTAAGGAGGAAAAGTATGATTAGAATTGGACATGCTTGGGATACTCACAAGCTTCAAGAAGGAAGAAAACTAATTTTAGGAGGAGTTGAGATTCCGTCTTTGGTTGGACTTTTAGGTCATAGTGACGCTGATGTAGTACTTCACGCTGTAGCAGAATCCTTTTTAGGAGCTTTAGCTTTAGGTGATTTGGGAACATTCTTTCCTGACAATAGTGATAAAACCTTAGGAATGGATTCTAAAATAATATTAAAAGAATGCTATAAAAAGGTAATAGATGCAGGATATCATTTAAATAATCTTGACCTAACTATTTATTCTCAAAATATAAAAATAGCTCCTATTAGAATGGCAATAAGAGAAAGTATATCAAACATTTTAAATTGTCCTTTAGATTGTGTTTCTGTAAAAGCTACAACCTACGAAAAAATGGGGTTTATTGGTCGTGGTGAGGCATTAGCTTGTGAATGTGTATGCTTAATTGAAAATAATAAATAATTAAAAGTCGTTAAAGCGGCTTTTTTATTTATAGCTTATACCAACTTTTAAGTTTCTTAAATAAATTATAATTTCCTAAAATTAATAAAAAAACAGGAATTTTAGTCGTTTATTTGGTATGATAAAGGCTTATCATGATGCCGGTTATACTAAATATATAAGACCAGATCATGGAAGAATGATTTGGGATGAAAAGGCTAAGCCTGGCTATGGCCTATATGATAGAGCTTTAGGTTCTATGTATATAACAGGTATTTGGGAAGCCTTAGATAGAATGGAAAATAAGTAGTAACATAAAGGTTGGTTAAATATCAACCTTTTTTACTTAGGATAAAAAAATCAGTTTTAAGTAAAAAAAATGCTTATATTTTATACTTAGATGTAACATACAAGTATGATGGATACATTATTATATTAGAAGAAGATACAGAGTTATAATTAAATTGTAAAATAAAAAAAGCGACTAATGGCGAGTTTCCATAGGGATTTGCCTTAAAACGCAAAAAAAGAAAGCCTCATCTAAGAGTCTATTTTAAATCCACTCAAAGGTGAGGTCTTTTTTGGTTGTGTTTCTTTATTGTTTCACACACTTAATAGTTCTATGCAAATTGCTTTAAATTTTCAGTAAGAGTTGCTATTATTTAAAAAAATCAATAAATTGGTCTTTTGTAATGATTTCTTCGATTCCAGAAAAAGACTTATATATGGTCCAGCTATCATTTGTTTTTACTGGTAAATAAAAATATTGTTTTGTTACCTTAGAAGCGAACACGAACATCTTTCTAAGTGATTCAATCTTCTTTTTATATTCATCTCCATCAAAAGTTTGATTATAACCAACATTAACACTTTTAACTTCTATTATGTGAACAAATCCATTATTATCCTTAATTATAAAATCTGGATATGAACTATGTTTATCTCCCATAATGTATTCGAATTTTATTGATGAGTTAGGATAGAAGTTCTTTCCCCATGTCTTTAAACCTAATCTTTTTATTATTTTAGCAAATTCCTTTTCTGCTTCCGAATCAAAATAATATTCAAAATCATCTGGTGAATTTAGTCTCCATACCCAATTATCAATCTCAGTCATACAAGATGTGATTTCAAAAAAACTAGACAAAGGGAAAGATGCAGGGTCATCCTCAATCATGCTTTCTTTATAATTCTCCATGAATGCCATGTTTTCCTTTTCAATTTCTTCAAGACACATAGATATTTTTATCCAATCATCGAAAGACTTTATGTAATTCCAGCACATTTTAGCTGTGTCAGAAGAAATTTTTAACCATTTTTTCCCTAAATCAAAGACAGAAGTTGTATTTAATCCTCCAGTTTTATTATTTATGAATTCTTTTAAATCAAATGATGAATTTCTTTCAATTGTTGATAGTTTTGTAGTCTTAATTTCAAAGTTATATTGCGATATCACATTAACTTTTTTAAACTTTCTTAATCGATTGTCCACAATACCCCAAACCCAGCTTGTTAGAGCTAATTTATGAGCTGTTTCATCATAGTTTTCCCAATCTAACAGAATAGGATTTCTTCTGACTCTACCAATGACCTGTTCATCCATTTGTTTACTCTTAGAGTCACGCACTTGATAAAGCATGCAAGCTCTTGGTATATCCCATCCTTCCGATATAACCATTTTAAAAATAATAACATCAATAGTAGATTCTTTGCTTTTAGCATAATCTTTCCATTTGCTTAGTGGTAATTTTTTCACAGAGTCATTTGTATCGCTCCCTTTAATTGTGGAGCCTTCTTTTTGTACTATATACATCCATTTTATTTTTTTGCTTGGGTCATCTACTATTTTTTTGATTCTTGCCCATTCCTCATCCGCTTTATCCTTATTAGAAATTTGGATAATTAAACAAGGATTGACTTTTAGTTTTTCTAAATATTCTTTTCTTATCTCCAAATATTTATTAATTGCTTCCTCAATAGTTGCATTAGCATCAACAAAAAATTTCGACTTTTTTTCTTCATCATTAGTAGCTTCTGGTGCCAAATGCTTAATTAATTTAGCTTCAACAGCTTGGTCGTCGGTTATTTGAACATCCGGTGCATATTTTGGTGTAGCTGAAAAATTAACTATTTTAGTGAAAAATGAGTTTAAATCATCTAAATTGTTAGTTGCAATATGACATTCATCTTTAACTAAATATATTCTTTTTCCAGATAAACGCATAATCATCAATAAATTAAATAATGCCCCGCTATCTTTTATTCTAGAACCTTCTTTATATAAATCTCTTGGAAGCACATATACATTAAATCCATCCGGAATAAATATTTTTTGTTCCCCTGTAAACTCGCTATTTATTAAATATGGGTTTAAGTTTTGAAAAAAGGGTTCATATTCTTTAAATTTTTCATAGTTTTGTTTTGCTAAATCAGACTTTGAAAGAGAACTTACTATAAATACAATGTTTGAATCAAAAAGCAGTTGATTCATCAAATTTGCCATCATATATGTTTTACCAGAACCTGTTGGAGCTCTAAACGTTGCTTCTTTTTGTCTACTTATAACATTCAAGAGAGAAAGAACAGCATTCAATTGTAAATCCTTAATTTCCTGTAACATCGTTTAGTCTCCTTGCAACTTTTTCAAAATTACTACATACCCACTCGACTTTATCTTTTATATTGTCAAATTTTACACAACCATATAGAGTTTCATCGATGTCTTCAAATAATTTTTGGTCAAAAATAGAATCTTCTTTAAAATTAAATACATCTAACGAATTACCAAATGGCATATTTTGATCATTCCACTTGAAGTCCTTATTTCCATCATAACAAGAACCAGTCATAATTCTTTTTAGACGCTTGCTTGTAACATCAACAACAACACCATTTGGCGTTTTTGAAGTTATTTCATTGCTAGTGCAAAGAATAAATTGTCTATCACCACCATCAGACTTATTCATTTCAAGGACAGCTTGACCAGTTGTTCCTGAGCCTGCAAAAAAATCTAAAACAATAGCATGCTTATTATTTGGATGCATTTCAATAAGTTTTTTAACTAGAGCGACTGGTTTGGGATTATCAAAAGATCTTGATAACTCGGCTCCAACTTCCATCAAGTTATTTACGCCATTAGAATTACTATATTCGCTATTCATAAAATCAGATGTATGGAAAATAAGTTTGTCATCTTTTGGCACTAGGATATTTGTCTTTTCTTCGAATCTTTTATCGAGATATAGTTGCATTCTTAATGAATTATTTGTTTCAACTAAAATACCCAAATCAGCAGCGGCTTGCATTCTTTCCTTAGTCCACAACCATCGATTTCTGACTCCATCTTTAGTTACTGGTTTATATACTTTTCCATTATATTCAAAATCATAATCGCCACCCACAGAATATCCTTGAGATAGGGCAGCTAAAATTGCTTTAGTGTCACCTTCCAAGTATTTGCCGTTTTTGTCCGTCTTGACTTTTGATTCATCATAAACTCTTTCTGTCACATTTAAAAAGTCATCAGAATATGAATAGCATAATATATAGTCGTGCGAAACATCCATGTAATCTTCTTGACCAGACCTCTGTGCTTTAGTTAATCTAGGAATACAAGTTACAAATGCAGATTCGCCAAAAACATCGTCAAATAAACACTTCATATATGCCTGGTTTTTATCGTCTATACTGCAAAAAATAACCCCATCATCAGACATCAATTGCTTTGCAGCCTGAAGTCTTGCATACATCATTGACAAGAGATTATCCCTATTTAGAGAATTCTCATAGTTCATTTTAGCAAATTCTCCTAAACTATCTTTTCCATATGGTGGGTCAATATATATAACGTCAACCATTTTTTTATGGCTCACTAGTAAATTAAGTAATGAGTCATAATTATCACCAACAAGTAATTTATGATGAATACCTCCATTATCGAATGAAAGATTGTTATTTTTTACAAAGAATTTACAACCATCAGATGGTGTTTCCATCTTTACATCATATCTAAGACCAGTTTTATAGAAAGTTGTACCTAACCTACAAATATTTATAGCCTCATCTTCAGATTCCGCTCTTTCTAATAGTTTTTTTAAAAAAATTAGATTGTTTGGCTCTAAAATATGCTCTGCAACCCTTTTTTCTAATTCTAAATACAAATTCTTGATTGTTTCATTTTCTAATATTGAATTCATAATTGTTCCGCCTTCTCTAAATTAATTTGATATTCATTACAAAGTTCTACGATTTTTCTTTTAGCAACAGTTGTGGGTTTACTAACTCCGTTTTCCCATCTATTAATAGAAGTGTAAGAAAACACTAAAAACTTTGCTGATTCAGCTTGAGTCATAATTAATTTGTCTCTAAGTTCTTTGATTGCTTTCTGATAATCAATCATTAAAAACCTCCGATTTATAAGAGAGGCACAATAAAGTATCAAATTGTATGGTTTTTGAAACGCGGATTTTATGGAGACTAATTTGAGAAAAAAGCCCTAAATAGTAGCAATTATGCGACATTTGTGATATAATTTTAGAAAATAAGCGAGGTATCAAAAGGCATACATTTTTATATCAATTTGGTATCTCTTTTTTTATGGTCTTTTAACTTGCTATTTTAGACACTCTATGGCTATATATGACCGGAGGTGAAGGTCATATGGAATATGCGTATATTAGAGTTTCAACGAAGACTCAAAAAATAGACAGACAATATGAGAAAATCAAAGGATTAGGCATCGATGACAGGTTCATCTATGTCGATAGGGAATCTGGAAAAGACTTCAATAGAACTAATTATCAAAAACTAATAAAGAAATTAAAAAAGGACGACCTACTAATAGTTAAATCAATAGACCGTTTAGGTAGAAATTATCAAATGATTTTAGAGGAATGGACTAGAATTACTAAAACTATTGGAGCGGATATAAAGGTACTGGATATGCCACTCTTAGATACCAGAATTGAAGGCAGAAATCTGGTAGGAAAATTCATATCCGATATAGTGCTTCAGGTATTGTCATTCGTGGCAGAAAACGAAAGAAACAACATCAAAGAAAGACAAGCTGAAGGCATAAGAATCGCAAAAGAAAAAGGCATTAGATTTGGAAGGCCAAAAGCCATAACTCCTCCTAACACCAATGAAATATTATTACAATTCATAAATAAAGAAATTACTAATGTTGAAGCAGCTAAACTCATAGGTGTCTCACGAGGAACCTTTTTTAGACTCGCAAAAGAATTCAAATATAAATAATTAATTGAACATTATATCACTGACTCACTCATTTACTTGGGTGAGTTTTTTTATTTTCTTTTGGTCGTTTGCATCTCACTTTCGCATGGATTAGTGGAAGGAGAAAAAAGTTTATGAAAAATACGTTCAAATGACAGATAAGTGTCCCTTTACTCTTGAAGAAAAAAATTATGAAAAACCGACCAAACAACCAAGAATTGTCCCTTATCTATTGAAGGCAGAAAAAAAATTTTAACTTTTTTCAAAATGACCCCGTCAAAACGGCCTCTAAATGTCCATATAGTGAGGGACAAGAAAAAATAAAAAATTCTTCTGCCCGATAATGGTGAACTACGCCATTGAGTACTAGGAAGGATAAAAAGCGAAAAAGTTTTATTCCTACCTCGTCAAAATGCCATCTATTTCTCCGTATAGTTAGGAACTTAAAAAAGTTTTGCAAAAACGGTTCGCAAAATGGGTTCAAAACTTCCATATAGTGAGGAGGCAGAAAAAGATGAATCAACAATTGAAAAACAAAGGAGGATTACAACAATGATTATTTATTCATCAAACAAAAGAAATGACGAAACAAATGTAATTTATGCAAAGGAGGTGAAGCTTAAGAATCTAGATGATTTCAAGATGGCAGTTTCACATGATTATGTCTGTGCCAAATATAAGGATAATCATAGAAGCTCAATGAATTTCATATCTGCTAATGTTCTTCCTTTTGATATAGATAATGACCATTCAAATAATCCATCAGATTGGATACATTATTATATTAGATAAGATACAGAGTTATAATTAAATTGTAAAATAAAAAAAGCGACTAATAATCGCTTTTTGTCGTTATCAAATATTATTTTAAAATTATTTTTAATAAATCATCAATGATGCTATCACTTAAATTTATTAGTTCTGTTTTACTAGCTGTTTTCGAATTTAGATAGAATGATGTAATATTAGTAAAACCTCCAACTAAAAAGGTAGATACAGTATTAGCCGGATATCTAAGCTTTGCAGCGTCAAAATGATTAGCTACTAAGTTACTTAGCTTTTCGAAGGCTGTATTTTGAATAATATAGGCCATAATAGAATTGCCTTGATATTCAAGGGTCATTAAAATATTTTTATTGTCGAAGCATAAATCAGCAATTTTATTAAACAATGTTTTAAAGAAAAGATTAGGCTCAGTTGAAATTTCATAGGCTTCTTTAGAACTATTAAAAATATCCATTAATATTTCATCAAGATATTCTTTAAAAAGATCATACTTGTCTTGATAATGATTATAGAAAGTTACACGATTAACATTAGCTTCATCACATATTTTTTGAATGGTAAGCTTATCGAAGGAATTGTCTTTCATTAATGTTTGAAAGGCATGCTTTATAGCGGCTTTAGTTTTAATTGTTCTAATATCGTTTTTCATTTACAATTTTCCTTTTCCGTCGTTTAATTTACATTTGTAAAAAAATGTAATTGAATCATTCTTTACAATATTATATTATATCATAGGTTTTTTTAAAATTCGACACTTTAGGAGGTAAAAAATGAAGAAAATATGTAAATTTATTGTAGATCATGCTAAAACCATATTGATTTTATTTATTCCAATCCTAATATTATGTGCACTTTCAATTGATAAGGTGAATATTGAATATTCTATTACATCATATTTACCAGCAAGTACAGATACTAAAAAAGCACTTGATATTATGGATGAGGAATTTGTAACCTATGGTACATCTACTTTTTTAATTCGTAATATAACTTATGAAGATGCATCTAAGCTTAAAGATGAAATAGAAGAGCTTCCGGGTGTAAAGTCTTTACCATTTGAAAATACAAAAGACTATTACTCATCATCATCAGCTCTATTTACAATTACATATGATGGTACAGAAGATGACCAAATATGTGTTGATGCTTATAATCAGGTTTTAAAAATGGTTAAGCCGTATGATGCTCTTGTAAAAAACTCACTTGTAGATACATATGCAGATGATTTAGCTCGTGATATTAATAACATCTTGATTCTTGTAATTGGTGTAATTATCATTGTCCTAGCCTTTACTTCAAAGAGTTTTGCAGAAGTAATTGTATTTTTACTTGTATTTGGTGCAGCTGCCTTACTAAATATGGGTACTAACTTCTTTTTTGGAACAATTTCCTTTATTTCAAATTCGGTTTGTGTAATTTTACAGCTAGCTCTTGCAATCGATTACGCTATTATTTTATCTCATCGTTTTGCAGAAGAAAAAGCACGAGGCTTAGCTCCAAAAGAAGCTTTAACAGAAGCACTATCAAAAGCTATTCCAGAAATTTTTGGCTCATCATTAACTACTATCTCCGGTTTGCTTGCTCTATGCTGTATGACATTAAAGCTTGGTCAGGATATGGGATTAGTACTTGCTAAGAGTATTGTTTGTTCAATGCTAATTGTATTCCTTTTAATGCCAAGTATTATTTTATTATTCACTAAAGCGATTGATAAAACATCACATCGTGATTTTGTCCCTAAAATTACATTTTTTTCAAAAGGCGTATTAAAACTTAAACACATAATTCCTTTTATTTTCGTTGCTTTAGTTGGTGTTGGTGCTTATTTTTCTATGAATCTATCATATAGCTATGCTCAAAGTGCTATTTCAACATCCAAACCAACTGAATCAATGATTGCTTCAAGTCAAATAAAAGAAATCTTTGGTTCAAAAAATCAGTTTGTTATTTTAGTTCCTGCTGGTGATTATCAAGAAGAAAAGCAGGTTGTAGAATATCTAAAGGAAGAAAATCTTGTTAGTGATATTACTTGTATTTCAAATGTTGAAATTACATCTAATAATATTACATATTCTCTAGTCGATAAAATGAATTATAAGGATTTCGCTTTATTTTTGGGTATTGACCAAACAACTGCTAAGGATATATATCTTGCGTATGCTTATCTTTCAAGTGAGGATAATGATTTTGAAGAGGTAATGATATTTGAAGCTAATCCTGATATTTATACAACAACCATTCTCGACATGGCCGATTGTGCGTTTTCACATGATGATTTTATAAGAGCTTATTTAAATAATAATCAGGATTTACTTGATAATTATGACGATATTAAAGATCAAATTAGTGATGCTGAGGACCAATTAATTGGTACAAATTATACACGTATTGTATTTAATATTAAATCTGAAATTGAAGATAAAGAAACATTTGATTTAATTGAACGTTTGACAAATAATTTGAAGCCATATCATCCGGGATTGATATTTGCTGGTGATTCAATGTCATCATATGATTTGAATGCATCTTTTTCAACTGATAATCTTTTGATTTCTGTTCTTACCATTGTATTTGTTTATTTAATCTTAATGTTTACCTCAAGCTCTTGGGGACTACCTTTATTACAGGTTGCGACAATCCAAGGTGCGATATTTATTAACTTTGCAGTTCCCGCAATAGAAGGAATTAATATTTTCTTCTTTGTATATTTGATTGTATCTTCAATTCAAATGGGTGCGACAATTGATTACGCTATTGTAATAACTAACCGTTATACAGAACTAAGAAGTGGTGGAAGCGACAAACGAAACGCAGTTATTGATACCTTAAATCAATCATTTCCAACGATCGTTACATCAGGAACAATTATGATTGCGGCGGGATATTTAATTTACTTTCTTGTATCAGACCCTCTTATTTCAACCCTAGGTCTAGCACTTGGAAGAGGAACAATAATTTCAATTTTATGTGTTATGTGTGTACTTCCTATTTTCTTGTATTTCTTTGCGGACAAGCTTTTAAAACTAAAGCTTCCTAAGATTAATACCGAAAAGTATAAGAAGCACTTTAAAAAAATTAAAACAATAAAGGAGGATACTAACAATGAAGATTAAAAGATTACTTTCAATTTGCTTTATAGCTATTTTTTCTTGCTTAACTTTGTTTCTAACTACTAAGTCAGAGGCTTTAGATGAAGACTATTATGTGACATTTTCAGCGGATAATTATCAGAAAAAGTCAGCTAATAAAATGACAAAGCCTAGTGAAGATGCTGATTATTATGTTCTTTTAAATGTTAATCTAGATGCTACTAATAAATTTAGAGTAGAATCAAATAGTGGAGTTATTTATTATAACAAGAGTGGTAATGCAATGAGTGTTTCTGTTACAACTGCTTCTAAATATAATATTTATTTTGCTAAGGATTATGTTTATGATGAAGAGCATGTAAATGATACATTGACTAAAACCGATGCTCATATTTCTTATGAATACTATTTAAAGCCAAGCTTTAAGGCTGTTGTTGGTGAAAATGAATACGAGCTTAAGTTTAATCAATTTAATAGTTCTTATGATGAATATTATATTGATGAGATAAAGTTAAATGAAAATGATGTTATTTCATTTAAGGATAATGAAGGAAATAATCTAAATTATAGCCTTGACTTAGAAACATATACTGTCCCTGCTTCTGGAACTTATCGTATTTTATATACACCTGGAAAAATAACTGATAGTAATTTATATTTATATGATGAAAATGGTAATTTTGGTACAGGTGATGATTATAAATACTATTCTTACATTAATGAGGCTAGTTTATATTATGTTGTATTTAAAGAAAAATATATTTCAAAATATACAGAAAGTGTAAAAATTAATAATGAAGATGCTTATAAGCTAAACTATAACCACGATGATGCATCAGGTGGCTATAAATCACTTGATTTCTATGTTGGCGCAGAGGATGCTAATCTAAATTATTTAATTTATCGTTTTGATGAGATTACAAATGATTATATATTAATTAACGATGACAATGATGATGATACCGTTATTTCTAAGATTGATCTTGATGATAGAGGCTGGTATGAAATTTCTTTTATAGCTTTAAATGATAAGTACCAAACTAAGGCAATTAAGCAAGAGCGTGCTATTAATGATTATTACATTGCATCTAATTTGAATGATTATTTATTTGATGAATATGGTAATCATGATTTAAATGAACTATATAAATTCACAGAAATAAAAGAAGATAATGATGATTTATATAATAAGGATTATGCTCAGTATCTTTTATATTTAACTATTGATGAATATCAAGCTAAAAATAAGGTTGAATTTTATATTACTGATGGTGTAAAGGATTATAAGGATGGTTCAAATTATATTAGCTTAAATCAGGCTGGTACCTATGAAATTATTTTTTCACCAGATCATGTTTATTCTCGTTTAAGAAATTATAAATATTCTCTTCTTACAGATGAAAACGTTAAGGAAGAAGTAGTAATTTCAAACGTATCTGATTTTGTTAATTTTGTAAATAATTGTAACAGTGATAGAGGATATTCTTTAAATAAAGTATTCAATTTAGTTAAAGATATCGATATATCAAAAATTGCTAGTAAACATATAACAAGCTTCAGTGGCGAATTTAATGGTAATTATCATACTATTAGCAATTTAGCAATTAGCTATGATGATTCTACTGATGATGCATCTTTATTTGGCTTAGTAACTAAGACTGGTGTAATAAAGAATGTTGAATTTGAGAACGCTAAAATTACAGCCGAAGGTGGATCTTATGTTGGAATTGTTGGACATTTATTTGGTAACGTAGAAAATGTTACTGTAAGTGGTAGCATTAGTGGTAAAAGCTATGTTGGTGTAATTGCATATATGGGTAATTACAAGCTTGATAAGGATGATAGTTCTGTAGATTCAACTAAAAATATAGGCTATTCTCGGGCAATTAATGTTACTAACAATGCAAATGTTTTAGGTAAGAGCTATGTTGGTGGAATTGTTGGATTTAATGGGGGCAAGGTTATCAATTCAACTAATAGAGGTGAAATTAATAATAAACAATATCCAACTAATGAAAATGTTAGATGTATTGGTGGAGTAGCCGGCTATTCAATTGGAGAAATTATTTCAAGCGAAAATCGCGGTAGAGTAGGATACTCTAGTGTTGGTGTATTTGTTGGAGGACTTGCAGGCCTTAGTAATGGTGCTTTCTACTTTAGTAATAATTATGCTGATATTTATGGTAGAACTAATGTCGGTGGTATTGTTGGCTACTATACAACTGTATCTTCTGATTCAAATTATAATGAGTATTTTGGTTCATCTGATTATCAAGAAATTATTGATTCAATTTTAAATTCATCAAGCGATAAAAATGATGATGTTGTATCTAGTACTAATTTAAATAAGAATATTATTTTATATTGCTACAACAACGGTACTATTTTTGGTAATGGAAGTGTTGGCGGAATTTGTGGATTAGTTGATATTTCAAGTACAATTAGAGCATGTATTAATAAAGCCAATGTTTCTGTTGAAAGTGGTTCATATGTAGGCGGTATTGTAGGTCAAATGAAGAATGGTACCATTACAGAATCAATTTCTTATGGTAATATATTTGCAAGCGGCCTAAATAGCGCTCAATATGTTGGTGGAATTGCTGGTTATATTGATGGTACTATCTCTTATTCAATGTCTTATACTGTTATTAAGGGTCTAAATTATCTTGGTGGAATTTCGGGATATGCTACAAAGACTTCAAAGATAATTTCTAATTTAAGTGATTGCTATTTTGTCGTTGAAACAGGTTCAACATATATAGGTAATATTTTAGGATATGCTGATTCCTTAGATATGTCATCAGGTACGTTCAATGAAAATATTAAATATAATTACTACATTGATAATGAATTTAAAGGAATTAATAAAATTAATTATGGCTCAGAATCGGATTATGCAGCCTCATTAATTACAAGTGATTCACTTATTAGCTATAATACACTATCTAAGTTTTTAGATAATCGTTTTTCTGGTGATAATTATATTGGTGGACTTGATAAGACTTCATATCCTTATTTAAAGTCATATGAAGAATTAATTGCTTATGATGATTTTGATGTAACACTTGATTATAATAGTTTAGGTAAGAAGCAGCTTGAAATTTTATTTGCTATAGAAAAAGAGTGTGCACGCGTATCTAAGGTATATATATTTATGGAATGGAACGAAGATAATGGTGATGTTGATGATTATGACTCATTTGAGATTAATTCTATTTGCCGTGTATATGACGCCAAGGTTCCATTAACTCCTGGATTTAAGCATTCTTCTTTAGTAAATGGTGGCTATTATTATCAAGGAAAAAAGGCGAAATATTTTGTTAACTGGGATATAACGGATAATAATGTTATTTATGCAAAATACGAGGTTGTAAAAACAAGTATTGCAACATCTGATGAGACTATTTTTGTTGAGGGTGAATTTGCACCTGAAACAAGGCTTGAGGTTCACCGTAATGGTGATAATTATGTTTTAGTTTTCATTGTTGATGGAAAAGAAGTAACATATGATAATATTATTGTTAAGATTAAAAACACAGACTCTAAGGTTTATGTATGTGATGATGAAGCTAAAAATGAGGTTGAAACTACCATTTATGGTGAATATAATACCTTTACATTAAAAAATAGCTCTCAACAATTTGGTTTAATTGCTAATGATCATTCAATGCCTAGCTATTTATGGGCTATTATCGGAGCTGGTAGTGTTCTTGTAATTTGTGGTATTGTATGTCTTATTACATACACTGTAAGGAAGAAAAAACAACAATAATTTTAAGAGAATGGATTATTATAGTCCATTCTTTTTTTTGCAAAAAAAATAATTATGTAATACGTTTTGTCAAATGCTATCTAAAATGCTAGAAAACATATTCAAAAATCTAAAATGAATAAAAATAAAGAAAAAGCTTACACCGATAATATATTTAAGCATTTATAAAAATGCCTACTTATGTCTTTTTTTAAAATATTTAGCATATATTTAGCGGGTGATTAAATGAAAGATATAATTGTAAAAGGAGTAAAATATGAAGGAATTGAAATTGAGCTTCCTAAAACAACACTTTTAATTATTAAGGGTAAAAAGGGCTTTATTATGTGTGGTGCATTAAATGTTGATGTTTATAATACCCCTAACATGCTTGAGCGAAATGTAATATGTGCAAGTGTTAGAGGTGTAAGAACATTTGATGATATGCTAAATGCTAATATTTATGATTTAAGTAATGGTATGAAAGCCTTAGGAGCTTATAAAGGAATGAGAGTAGATGAGGCTTTGGTTTATATTTCGTAAGAAAAGAAGGTTAATATTTTTAATATTATTAGTTGCTTTATTTTTTAGCTTAACAGAGTCATATTTTGATGATAACGTAATTGAATATGTCAAAATTAAGGCGATGCAAATATATGAAAAAAATGTAACGGCTGTAATAAAAAAATCTATTTTAGAAAATATGGATGAAAATCTTATGAAGCTAAAATATAATGATGGCAAGATATCCTATGCTTACCTAGATACATACGAGGCTTTAAATATTAAGGCTGAAGCTTCTAGTATGCTTAGTAAATTAAATCCCGAAATTGAAAATATGGTAAACTATGTATCGGTTCCCGTTGGGTATTTTTTTACCAAGAAATTTATGCTAACAGATGGATTAAAGGTTCCCTTAAGATTAACGGTATATCAAGCATTTGATAGTGAAATTGTAAGTGACGTTTCTGATTACGGTATTAATAATCAATTATATGAGGTATCATTACAAATTAAAATGGATATTTATATTCAAATCCCTTTTCAAGAACAAATTATTAATTATGAGGACAAGATCTTACTATCGTCAGGTATTATTAATAATGAGATTCCTAATTATTATTTTCATATTGCTTAGGTTTCGTGACAAAAGGATTGTTTTGTGTTAGAATACTATCAGGTGATTTTTATGGTAGTAAAAACAAAAAAAGGATATTTTCAAGTTCTTAAGAATGTTAAGGATGCCTTTAATTTGGAAATATTTGAAGAATGCTATATTGAAGAATGGTATGATCAATTTATTTATATTGTTGGTGATATATCTGATTCAAAACTGAGATTAAAGGGCTTTAGTGCTAATCCAGCAGCTAAGGAATATTTTGAGTATATACCAGATTATTTAATTGAAGCTTGTAATTATAAGCCTGCTTATTTTATACTTAAAAAAACAACAGAAGAGTATTATAACGAGCATAAGGATGAAAAAGAAACAGAAGAAATAACAAAAGGTGATACACAAATCCCTCATATTGAAAAAGAAGCATTTGATAAGGATTCTTTAGTGTTGCTTCATACTCAAAAGAGTGCTCCCCATATTGTTCTTGATATGAATAGCTTAAATGCTGTAAAGACATATCCTTTACCAGACGATTTAGCAAATGAAATATTAAAGGATAAACAAGCTGAATTAAATCAGCGTCGTCATAAACCTAATAATAGAAATCGTAATAATCGTTGAGTATTTTACTTGTAAAAAGCTTGTAAGTAATGTATTATTTAAAAGGTGATTTTTTATGAATTTAGAAGAACAAATTGAACAAATTAATTTAGTGATTGACAAAATTAAGCCTTACTTAAATAGTGAGGGTGGAGATATTGAGTTCGTTAAATTTGAAAATGGTATTGTTTATGTAAGAATGATGGGTGCTTGTCTAGATTGCATGATGCTTGATGACACCTTAAAGGGTGGCGTTGAAGCGATGCTTATGGATGAGGTGCCTGGCGTTATTGGCGTTGAAAATGTTACAGATTTAGACTAGTGGAGAATATATGAAGAATTATTTGAATTTTAACTATGATAATATTAAACCTTTTTTAGGAGTAGATTTTGATTCGTATTTAGAAAAGTCATTAAAGTCATATGATATTTTAATGTCAAAAGAGGGGCTTGGAAATGATTTTTTAGGTTGGCTTGATCTTCCTAATTGTTATGATAAGGAAGAATTTTTACGTATTAAAAAGGCCGCATTAAAGGTAAGAGCCAATTCTGATGTTTTAGTAGTTGTAGGAATTGGTGGATCATATCTTGGGGCAAGAAGTGCGATTGAAATGCTAAAAGGATATTTTAGAAAAAATGACGTAGAAATAATTTTTGCTGGAAATCAAATGTCATCAACCTATTTAAGTGAACTTTTAGCTTATTTGAATGATAAGGATTTTAGTATTAATGTTATTTCAAAATCAGGCACTACAACAGAACCTGCAATTGCCTTTAGAACTTTAAAGAAACTTGCAGAAGAAAAATATGGGCTTAGTGCTAAGGAAAGAATATATGCTACAACTGATGCTAAAAAAGGAGCACTTCATACACTTGCTAAAAGTGAGGGATATGAGATGTTTACAGTTCCTGATGATGTTGGTGGTAGATTTTCAGTGTTGACGGCGGTGGGTCTTCTTCCGATTGCTTGTAGTGGTATTGATATTGAAAAAATGATGGAAGGGGCTAGGGATGCTCTTGAATATACAAGAGAAAGAACAACCTCTAATCCAGCTTTATACTATGCAGCAGTTAGAAATTATTTATATCAAAAAGGCTATGATATTGAGCTTTTAATTAATTATGAGCCTTGCTTAAATTATTTTTCTGAATGGTGGAAACAGCTTTTTGGAGAATCTGAAGGTAAGGATTATAAAGGAATTTATCCATCATCAGTTTCTTTTTCGACTGATCTTCATTCCTTAGGACAAATGATTCAGGATGGTAAGCGTCATTTCTTTGAAACTGTTTTGAAGGTTAAGTCACCTATTAGTGATGTAGCTATTTTGAAGGATGAAGATAACCTTGATGGCTTAAATTACTTATGTGGGCATAGTGTTGATTATGTTAATCAAAAAGCATGTGAGGCTACAAGGATTGCTCATACATCAGGGGGAGTTCCTAATATGTTAATTGAAATTCCCGAAATTTCAGCATATAGCTATGGCTATTTAGCATATTTCTTTGAAATTTCGTGTGCTATTTCAGCATATAGCTTAGGAGTTAATCCATTTAATCAGCCGGGTGTAGAGGCGTATAAGAAAAATATGTTTGCACTTCTTGATAAGCCTGGTTATGAAGATTATAAAAAAGAATTATTAAAGAATAATTAATTTTGAAATTGCCATACTATGTATGGTGATTTTTTTATGGAAAATAATAAAGATGCTTCTTTATGGTTAAGTGCTGTTAATATGAGCTTTGAAGATACATATTATACATTGGCTCTTGATGAGATTATTATTGAGGAAGAAACACAAGAAATAGATGAAATTGAGGAAGAACTAATTAGTTAAAAAAACTATTTCAATAGAAGCGTTTTCATGATATAATAAAAGAAAATGGAGGAATTATATTATGAAAATTCAAACAATTAGTCAAACATATACTTACTTCGGTAATTTTAGTAAGCTAAATACAAAAGAAGCTGATTTACGTAAGGTATTTGAAGGATATACAGCTCAGGTTGGTAAGGAAAAACTTCCAAATGGTGTTGAGGTTAATATTTATCGCTTTATTAAGGATAATACAGCTGTTACAATTCATGCTTATCGTATTGATTGTGAATATGGCTATAATAATCCTGAATGCTCATCAGAAAAGTTTATAGCATACGCTGAAGAAGCAACTAAAAAAATTGCGTCTGTTGAATCTTTAAAGGGACAACGTATTGCCTATAGTAATGTTGAATTTGTTGAGAATGGCGATGGTTCTATTCTTAGAAATTCTAATAAAGCCTTTAATATTGCGAATGTTTATGGTGAGGATGCAGTTGAACTTAATGTTCGTGTAAATCATATTAAGGATATTAATGGTGAGAAATACAATTCAGTTGTAGTAATGCAGGATGGTAAGGTTACTAATAATAATACGCATGAAGAAACTAAGGCTGTATTTATTAATAAAGACATTAATACTTTAATTACTAATCGTGAGGAAAGATTTAATCTTAATGATACAGTTAAATATCTAGGTGATATGGTACTTGAAGCTAATTCTCGTACTAAGCAGCTACTTGATAGTATTGGTGAATAATTTAATTAATATTGGAAAACTACTAAATTTCAAAGATTATTTTTTGAAAGTAGTTTCCTTTTTTTATGTAAAAATTTAATTTTGTAATTTTGAGGTAACAATTATAATGATTTTGTTATGAATGATAAAAGGTAAAAACTTTAAAATTGTTAAAAAATGATATCATTAAAATATTAGAATAGTAAAAGCTAGGAGTGATTTAATTGAAAAAAGGGAGTGCTTTGCGATATATAATAACTGCAATTCCAATGATACTTGCAGGTTGTTTTTTTGTTGGATTTTCAATAGTTCCGATAATTCAAATTATTTTTTTTCATAATCCTACTGTTGGAGGATTATTTGTTATACCGATTGGTTTCATTATTATTTTACCCATCTTTATTTTTACAATTATCTTTTTTAAAAAAATTAATAAAAGGGATGATAATTAATGCTACATACTTCTAAAAATAACTATTAAGCAACGAGAATATTAAAAAAATAAGTAATATTAGACATACTATATTTGTATGCCCTTTATTTTTATGATTTTGTGTGAAAGAAATGTGAAAAAAGCAGTATTTAATATAATTGTAAAGTTTTTATATACAATTTTTATAAAAAATAAGAAAAATGTAGTATAAAAATAAAAGAAAGTATAGTATAATAAGGTTGTAACATAAAGAAAAGATAAGAATGGAGGAAAAATAATATGACAATGAAGAAAAATGATTATTCTAGCGAAGAATATTTAAAAAGGTTGGATGCATATTGGCGTGCTGCTAACTATTTAGGTGCTGCACAGCTATATCTTTTAGATAATCCCCTTTTACAACGACCTTTGAAAAAAGATGATGTAAAGAAGAAGATTGTTGGACACTGGGGTACTGTTCCTGGTCAAAACTTTGTTTATGCACATTTAAATCGTGTTATTAACAAGTATGATCTTGACCTGCTTTTAATTTCTGGGCCAGGTCATGGTGGAAATTTCTTCGTAGCTAACTCATATCTTGAGGGACGTTATTCAGAGGTTTATCCAAATGTATCTGAGGATATTGAAGGACTTAAAAAGCTTTGTAAGCAATTCTCTTTCCCAGGTGGTATTTCATCTCACGTTGCTCCAGAAACACCAGGCTCAATTAATGAAGGTGGAGAATTAGGATATTCTCTTGCCCATGGCTTTGGTGCTGTACTTGATAATCCTAATTTAATTGCGACAGTTATTGTTGGTGATGGTGAGGCTGAAACTGGTCCGCTTGCAACTAGCTGGCAGGGGAATAAATTTATTAATCCTAAGGGTGATGGTGCTGTTTTACCAATTCTTCACTTAAATGGATATAAGATTGCTAACCCAACTATTTTTGCTCGTATGAGTCATGATGAAATTAAGAATTTCTTTAATGGCTGTGGCTATGAACCAATTTTTGTTGAGGGTAGTGACCCAATGACAATGCATCATATTATGGCACGAGCACTTGATAGATGTATTGAAAAGATTAAATCAATTTGGAAGGATGCTCGTGAAAATGGTTCAACTAAACGACCAATTTGGCCAATGATTATTTTACGTACACCTAAGGGTTGGACAGGACCAAAGGTAGTAGATGGTAAGCAAATTGAAGGTACCTTTAGAGCACATCAGGTTCCAATTATGATGGATAAGCCTGAGCATTTAAAGATGCTTGAGGATTGGCTAAAGAGCTATCATCCTGAGGAGCTCTTTACAGAAGATGGACATCTTCGTCAAGAGCTTAGAGAGCTTGCTCCTAAGGGACATCAAAGAATTAGTGCAAATCCTCATACAAATGGTGGAAGATTACTTACTGATTTGCGACTTCCAGATTTTAGAGATTATGCTTTAAAATTTGATGCACCAGGTTCAATTGAATCTCAGGATATGACTAATCTTGGTGCCTTTGTTAGAGATATTTTTAAATTAAATGAAAAAACAAAGAATTTCCGTATTTTTGGTCCTGATGAAACAGCATCTAACCGTTTAAATAAGGTATTTGAGGTTACAAATCGTGATTGGAATAGTGAGCTTTTAAATAATGATGAATATTTAGCTCATGATGGACGTGTAATGGATTCAATGCTTTCAGAACACATGTGTGAAGGCTGGCTTGAGGGTTATCTTTTAACTGGTCGTCATGGTTTCTTTGCTTCATATGAAGCATTTATTCGTGTTGTAGATTCAATGGTTAGCCAGCATGCAAAATGGCTAAAGGTTTGTAATCAATTACCTTGGAGAGCTAAGATTGCATCGCTAAATTTGATTCTTTCATCAAATGTATGGCAGCAGGATCATAACGGTTATACACATCAGGATCCAGGCTTCCTAGATCATATTGCTAATAAGAAGCCAGATGTAGAACGTATTTACCTACCACCTGATACAAACTGCTTACTTTCTTGCTTCGACCACGTTATTCGTTCTAAAAACTATGTTAACGTGCTTGTTACATCTAAGCATCCACGTCCTCAATGGCTAACAATGGATGAGGCGGTTGCTCACTGTACTCAGGGTGTATCTATTTGGCAATGGGCATCTAATGATAAGGGCGCTGAGCCTGATGTTGTTATTGCCTGTGCTGGTGAAACTCCAACCCTTGAAGCTCTTGCAGCGGTAACTATTTTAAGAGATGCTATGCCAGAGCTTAAGATTCGTTTTATTAACGTTGTTGATTTAATGAAGCTTGAATCTAATACTAAGCATCCTCATGGTTTAACAGATGAGGCCTATGATGCATTATTTACTAAAGACCGCCCTATTGTATTTGCCTTCCATGGTTATCCAACTTTAATTCACGAGCTTACATATTTAAGACATAATCGTAATTTAAAGGTATTTGGATATCAAGAAGAGGGTACAATTACAACTCCATTTGATATGCGTGTTCAAAATGAAATTGACCGCTATCACCTTGTAATGGCAGTAATTAATAGCTTGCCTGAGCTTGGTAATAAGGGTGCATATTTACTTCAAGAAATGCGTGATAAGCTTGTATATCATAAGAATTATATTAATGAGTATGGTGAGGATATGCCTGAGGTTAAAGCCTGGAAGTGGCATACACCAGAAGCTAAGTAATTAAGTAAAGCCCCTAATAAGGGCTTTATTTTCTAATTATGAAATTGATTAAACATTTTATTACAATTACAAGGCATCGCCACATGGTCTTAAGGTATTGCTTTAAATGTGGACTATATAAACAAGGCTTATTACATGATTTATCTAAATATGGTATAACAGAGTTTTTTAATGGTGTTAAATATTATGCGGGTATTTATTCACCTCATCATAATGAGCGTAAGAATAAGGGCTATAGTGATGCTTGGATGCATCATAAAGGAAGAAACAAGCATCATAGTGAATACTGGTATGATGTAAATCCTCTAACAAATCGTTATGAGGCAGTTAAAATGCCTGATAGATATGTTGGAGAAATGATTTGTGATAGAATTGCGGCTTCTAAAAATTATAACCGAAAGAATTATAAAAATGATATTCCCCTTAATTATTTTTTGAAGGAACAGGATAGAATAATAATGCATAATGATACAAGAGAGCTTGTTTTAAAGCTTCTTACAATGTATCAGGATAAAGGTGAAAAATATACATTTAAGTATATAAAAAAGAATTTAAGGCATAATAAGGCAACATATTAAAATGTATCGTGTTTTGGTGCAATATAAGTTTTTGCTATAAAGTATTAATGTGAAAAGAATAAGATGAATCTTATTCTTTTTTGCATTTTTATGTAGAAAGTGATAAAATAAAAAAAAATAGTATAAGTAGAGAAGAAGGAGAAAATTATGGGATATATTTTAGGATTAGATTTAGGAATTACTAGTGTAGGCTTTGGTATTATTGAGGAGGATACATATAAAATAATAAAATATGGTGTTAGATTATTTGATGAAGGTACAGCGGATAATAATTTAACAAGAAGACAAAATCGTTCATCAAGAAGACTTAAGAGTAGACGTAAAAATAGAATAAATGCGATTAAATATTTATTATTAAATAATAATGTTATACCGAATGTTAATTTTGATATTTTAGACAACGTATATGAATTAAGAGTAAAAGGCCTAACTCAAAAATTGACTAATCTAGAGCTTGCTAATGTATTAGTTAATTTAGCTAAAAGACGTGGATCATCATTAGATGTTGCTGTAGATGAAAACGATAATGAAAGTGTTGTAGCAGCGTCAGCATTAACTAAAAATACTGCAGAACTAAAGAAAAATAATTTATACATTTGTCAGGCTCAATTAGCTAAAATTAAAAGTGGAGTAAAGCTTAGAAACCACGATAATATTTATAAAAGTGATGATTACGAAAAAGAACTTAGACAAATTCTTTCTAATCAAGATTTATCTAATGAACTAAATGATAAAATAGTTGAAATTATTATGCGAAGAAGAAATTTCTCGGAAGGACCAGGTTCTTATGAATTTCCAACTAAATATGGTTCATATCGTGTTGATTATGTTGACGGCATTAAGACGATTAAACATGTAAACTTAATTGAAGAAATGCGTGGCAAGTGTTCTATTTTCAGAAATGAGCCACGTATTGCAAAATGTAGTTTTGAGGCTTGCTTATTTAATTTATTAAATGATTTAAATAATCTTACAATTAACGGTAATGGAAAAATAACAAAAGAGCAAAAATTACAAATAATTAATGATTATGTTATTCCAAAGGGAAAAATAACAATTCCACAATTAGTTAAATATTTAGGAGTTGAGGAAAAGGATATTACAGGATTTAGAAAAAATAAGTCTGAGAAAAATATAATTACAACATTTGATACATATTCTAAGATGATTAATTTTTTACCTAAGGATATTCTTAATGTAACAGCATATGTAGATTCAATTATTGAATTACTTACTAAAACTGCTGTAGTTGAAGAGAGAATTGAAGAAATTAAGAAATTAAACCTTGGATTAAACGACGATATTATTAATCAACTTGCAAATATGACCAAGGTTAATGGATATCATTCACTAAGTAAAAAAGCAATGGATATTATTATTCCTGAGATGATTGAAACTGATAAAAATCAAATGCAAATTATTCATGATAATAATTTAGATAAGAATGATTGTCAAGAAAAAGGGGCTAAAATAAAGTTTGATTCATCAGCAATTTTATCACCAGTTACAAAGCGTGTTCATATGCAGGCAATTCAGGTTGTCAACGAACTTAGAAAGGAATATGGTGAATTTGATTCAATTGTTATTGAAACAACAAGAGCTAAAAACAGTAGTGATGAAAAGAAAGATATCCAAGAGGATCAAAAAAGATTAGAAGAACAAAAAAGAAAATCGGATGAACTTCTTATAGATCTTGATAAGAATCCTGATAATTATAATACTTTAACTAAGCTTAAGTTAAGATTATATAAGGAACAAGAAGGAAAAACAATTTATGCTGGTTTACCAATTGACCTTGATTTATTGCTTAATGATCCTACTGCTTATCAAATTGAGCATATTATTCCTTATGCTGTATCTTTTGATAATAGTATGAATAATAAGAGTCTTGCATCAGCAAAAGAAAATCAAGATAAAGGAAAACGAACACCTTGGCAGTATTTTTCATCTGGTATGGTTTCAGAATGCGAAGGACCAATTAATGATTGGGAGTCCTTTGAAGCATTTGTTAATAGTTTAAAGATATCAAAAAATAAAAAAAATAATCTTTTAAATCAAGAAGATGTAAATAAATTTGATAATATGAAGGCGTTTGTTGCAAGAAATTTAAGTGATACTAGTTATGGTGTTAGAACTGTTATGAATACGATGCAACAATATTTTAATGATAATAATATTAATACAAATGTATTTACAGTCAAGGGAAGATTAACCAATATTTTCAGAAGCAGAGTAGGGCTTAAAAAGGATAGAGATTATTTTATTCATCATGCAGTAGATGCATTAATCATTGCCGGTTCTAAAAATCAGTCAGTTTTCAATAATGCATATTTATTATCAACGACAAAAGATGGAATACTTATTAAAAAAACAGGAGAGGTATTTGATTATTCTCAAGATCCGTTTGATGATCCTAGGTTTTTAAATTATATTTCATCACTTAAACAAATTGAAGGAAAGCCTGAAGATTTTTCATATAAGGTTGATAAGAAGACAAATAGACAATTTGCAGATCAAACAATTTATTCAACAAGAAATTATGATGGTGTTGATTACGTTGTAAAGAAATATAAAGATATTTATGGTAAAGATGGAGAATCATTAAAGAAGTTATTTGATGATAAAAAAGAACAAACCCTTTTAATGGCTAGGAACGATATTCAAACATTTGAAATATTTAAGAAAATATATGAAAACTATAAGAATGAAAAAAATCCATTCGCTAAATATAAGGATGAATTTGGACCAATAAAGAAATATAGTAAAGATGGAAAAGGACCTGAAATTTACCAGGTTAAATATATTTCTGACAAATTAGGTAATCATTTAGATATTTCGCATAAATATAACGTAGAAAATGGTAATAAAAAGGTTGTTTTACTTCAAAATTCACCATATAGAACGGATGTGTATCAATCTAAAGAAACTGGACTTTATAACTTTATTACAATAAGGAGATATCATATTTATCAGGAAAATGATATGAATATTATAAAGCCTGAATTGTATCAAAAATTATTGTCGGATAAAAAAATCGATGAAACTTATGAATTTAAATTTTCATTAAATAGAAACGACATTATTAATTTAGTTACAGTAGATAATCAAGCTGATCATATTAATGAGATGCTCTATAGATTTATTGGAACTAATAATGATAAGACAAATAGAATTGAGATTAGATATATTGAAAAAATGACATTAAAACAAATTATGGTTTCAATTGGTAAGAAAATTGTTAAATTTGAAAAATATAATGTTAGTCCAACAGGTAAAAAAGCAAAAGCTGAAAAAGAAGTATTGAAATTAAAGTGGAAGTAGTGTATACTATACGTGTATTCTTAGAGGGAATACACAGTATAGCAAAGGTTTAGAGGACCTATCAAAACAAGGGAATTATTCCCGAAATCGGAACTGCTTAGCAGTTCCTTTTCTTTTAATATGGGTTGGAGAATTTTATATATTGAAAATGCTAGTGCTGTGAGGCTATATTTAGATAATATTAGAATAGAAAGCACAAATGGTGAGCTTACAGTTCCTTTATCTGATATACATACACTAGTTATTGATAATCAAATGATTACAATAACAATTCCCTTAATCGTTAAATGTTGCGAATATAATATTAATTTTATTATATGCTCATTGGAGCATATGCCTGTTTCAACTATTTCCCCTTTTATAGGAAATTATCAATCTCCATTAATGCTTAAAAAACAAATTCAATGGTCTGACCATACTAAAATGCTTTTGTGGCAGAAGATTATAAAAAACAAAATATCTAATCAAACCGATTTATTGAAATATCTTGATTTGAATCCAATTACTAATCAAATTTTAATTGATTATGAAAAAAATGTTTTAGAAAATGATAAATCAAATAGAGAGGGATTGGCTGCTAAGGTTTATTTTCACGAGCTATTTGGACTTGATTTTAGAAGGTTTGATGATGACATTATAAATGCAGGTCTAAATTATGGTTATGCTATTTTAAGGTCGCAAATATCCAAAACGGTTATTGCAAAAGGATTAAATCCTTGTCTTGGAATATTTCATAAGGGCTATGATAATCCTTTTAATCTTAGTGACGATATAATTGAAGTATTTAGGCCATTAATTGACCAATATGCGTATAGGAATTTAAGGGATGCAATTATTTTTACTAAAAAAAATCGAATTGAATTAATCGAATTAACCGGAAAAGATGCCATAATCAATTTCCAAAAGCAAACTATTTTTAATGTTATAAGCATGTTTATTGATAAAATTATTTATATTTTTGAAACAGGAGATATAGAAAGCTATATTCCTGTTAGGCTTATATATGAGTTATAATTATATGAGAATTTTAGTTTTCTTTGATTTACCTACAAAAACTAAAAAAGATAGACATATTTATTCATTATTTAGAAAAGCTTTAATTAAAAGAGGCTATTTTATGATTCAATTTTCAATTTATGCTAAAATTTTGGCTAATAGAGATGCATCAAACCTTGAGAAAGATTATATTAGAAAAATAGTTCCTGAGCGCGGTAATATTAGAATAATGATTGTAACGGAGAAGCAGTATTCGAAAATGGAGATAATAATAGGTGGAAAAAGCAATCAAGAAAAGATAATTACAAAGGAGGTTATGATTGTATTATAATGCATAAAATATCAATTATAAATAAAGAAAGACAGGATATTATAATCGATAAGGTTAAATTTATTTTAGGAAATAACTATGAAAACAAAGATTTGATTTATCGAATTCTTGTTAATTATTTTAATAAGCTTAATATAAGCGATTATTCAAAGGATAATAATATAGAATCATGTATTTATTTTGATGATTCGCCATTAAGAATTGCGGATTTTGATTTTTATTTGGTTAGTGACTATTTTGATATGGATTTCGATTCCAAATTGGGGCTTAAAAGCATTTCATTAGCATTTATAAACAAAATGTTAGAAGATGTGGAATATAAAGATGAATTCAATAGTATTAATTATTTGTTGTGCGATTTACTTGATAATATTCTTGATGACTTTGATTTTAAAATTAAACCATTGTTAGAAGGAGAACTAAATAAAAAAACATTAATTAAATTACTAAATTACTCTTTTTTGAATGAAAATTCAATAATTAACAATTATGATTTATCTCTTGAAGATAAAATATTATTACAATTTGAAATGATTGCTTATATTTCAAAAAAAACTTTAGAAAAAACATTAATAATTGCAAAAATACCATATGTTAATGAAGCGATATTAAATGTAATAAATAAAATTAATGGATTTATACTATGTATCGTGGATAGTATTGGAATTAATATTAAATGTGATGATTGCCTAATATTAAATAAAAATTATTCAATTGATATTGCTGATGATAATAAAATTTTTGAATTATGTAATACATCAAATAGTTATTTAACGATTAAAGAAATGAAGGAAAAAGTTATGAAAGATCATTTGAAAATATATAATTAAAAAAATTCTTAATATTTTCTCAAAATGTGTTATAATGATTTTGAGGTTTTGGTACCCTCTAAATTTTTGCTATACTGAAACAGATTTAGCCAAAATCTAGACACCTCAGCTGTTTTGGTACCCTCTAAATTTTTGCTATACTGAAACCCTATGCTGACTAAATTTGATAAATCTTCTGTTTTGGTACCCTCTAAATTTTTGCTATACTGAAACAAAAAAGAATTAAAAGAACATTTAACGAATGTTTTGGTACCCTCTAAATTTTTGCTATACTGAAACTTATGATATGGGCGGGCGGTTTGGCGGTGTGTTTTGGTACCCTCTAAATTTTTGCTATACTGAAACCATACAATAACAACGCTTTAAAAGGGTATAGTTTTGGTACCCTCTAAATTTTTGCTATACTGAAACTTTGAGTATGAAAATTCATTTAAAACGTCCGTTTTGGTACCCTCTAAATTTTTGCTATACTGAAACATTAGCTATAAAACTAATAACAATCGCTTTGTTTTGGTACCCTCTAAATTTTTGCTATACTGAAACAATCAATTTACGCAACAACCGACGAATTTAGTTTTGGTACCCTCTAAATTTTTGCTATACTGAAACCAAACTTACGGCAACCATTGAAAACAACACGTTTTGGTACCCTCTAAATTTTTGCTATACTGAAACTTAATTAATTTATATAATCTTACAAAAAATGTTTTGGTACCCTCTAAATTTTTGCTATACTGAAACCAAACTTACGGCAACCATTGAAAACAACACGTTTTGGTACCCTCTAAATTTTTGCTATACTGAAACATAACTTTATAATTGGCGAGCGTTCGAATGGTTTTGGTACCCTCTAAATTTTTGCTATACTGAAACATAACTTTATAATTGGCGAGCGTTCGAATGGTTTTGGTACCCTCTAAATTTTTGCTATACTGAAACTTATATACACGTTTTAAAGCAGTTTCTAAAGTTTTGGTACCCTCTAAATTTTTGCTATACTGAAACAAAGTAGGTAATGAAGATATAACAGGTATAGTTTTGGTACCCTCTAAATTTTTGCTATACTGAAACACGCTAAGAGTGAATTTACGAATTATTTTTGTTTTGGTACCCTCTAAATTTTTGCTATACTGAAACAAATCGATTGTTATTTTGCTTCCAATATTATGTTTTGGTACCCTCTAAATTTTTGCTATACTGAAACGCTGTACTAGATGCAATAGATGGTAGTATTGTTTTGGTACCCTCTAAATTTTTGCTATACTGAAACTTCTTTGTTGCTTCTCTTAATCCGATTTCTGTTTTGGTACCCTCTAAATTTTTGCTATACTGAAACCTTGACTTCCGAAAAAAACAGATGTAATATGTTTTGGTACCCTCTAAATTTTTGCTATACTGAAACCTCATCACCTGCTCCAATGAAATTAGACAGGTTTTGGTACCCTCTAAATTTTTGCTATACTGAAACCAAAATTACTACATACCCACTCGACTTTATGTTTTGGTACCCTCTAAATTTTTGCTATACTGAAACCCGAGAACATACCAGATGACGTGAATAATAGTTTTGGTACCCTCTAAATTTTTGCTGTATTATATTAATATCAAAATAATAGGGTTATTTCCAAAGTGAGGTAGATAGGTAGGTATACATCTACATTAAATTTGAAAAAAAATTAAAGATGGTAAAAAGCTATCCATTCTGGTTCTCTAAATTAATTGGTGTAGGTTTTAGTTTTAAACTATAAACAAATTGGTGTGGGAACTATAAACAAATCAGTGTAGCCTAAACTATAAAATAATAAGTGTACATAATAAATCGAAAAGGAGAAAATTATAATAAATCCTCCTTTTT
>OBKS01000537.1_pt1 | contig 35928 bp, 34 predicted proteins | sample 1517381 | NCBI WGS metagenome assembly OBKS01 (sample SAMN04571686, study PRJEB22368) | human gut metagenome | biome: human gut; material: stool | host: Homo sapiens | place: Luxembourg | collected 2012-08-03 | reverse complement strand
TACATTATTTTCATCATTTAAGCAATTTAAAATTGAAGTATGAAAGTTTTGAATTGAATGCAATAAATTACCATTACATAGTTTAAACAACTCATCATATTTTTTTTTTGAACAAACTGTAGAAATATATAAAATTTTCATTTTAATCACCTTTTATTTGTACAACTTAATGTACTTATCTATCATATTAGATATACTATAAAGTTTGGTATTAATTCTTTTGTTTAAAATATTATTATTTAACACCTCAATAATTTGTTTTAAATCTCCGCAATTAACGATAAAACCTTTGTTCTTTACTTGTTCGACACAACCACCAGTATCATAACTAATAACTGGAGTATTACAACAAATTGATTCTAGGTTTACAGTTGGATAATTATCTTCATATGTTAAATTTAGAAAAACATATGCTAGTGTATATAGTTTAGCTAATTCATTAGCATTATCAGTTCTTTCTATATGAATAATATTATCATTAATTTTATTACTACGCAAATTACCAACAATAATAATTTGATATTCACTTGAAAGCATAGTCGACAATTTATTAAAATCAGCTAATCCCTTTTCATTTCCCCAAATACTAGCAACGCCTAAAACTATTTTCTTATTTTTAGGAATATTATATTTTTCGTAAACATCAGAATCATAAGTTGGTTTAAATATATTTAAATCAATACCATTATTTATAACTTCTGTAGGATAATCTTTCAAAAAAGATTGATTTATTAATTTTTTTAACCATTCAGATGGTGTAACTAAAATTAAATTTTCAAGTCCCAGAAATAGTTTCATTTTTTGTTTATATTCAATTTGTGATGTGTCAAAATATTCCTTTGGATATGAGTGCAATTGAGGACAATCATAACATTCTTTTTTCCATTTATTGCACTTTGCTAATGTAAAATGTGAACAATGGCCAGTAAAAGCCCAACAATCATGCAAAGTCCATACTATTTTACCTTTATATTCATTTTTTAAATATTTAAATAATACTTTTAAATTAAGGTAATAACCATGAATATTATGTAAATGAATAACATCAGGATTGATTTCTTTTATTTTTTTTATTAACTTTTTAGTAGCAAAATAAGAGCCATGCCCATTAAAACCAAGTCTAGCTAAAAAAACATGAAAATAAATAGACAACTTATTTTCTATTTTAATACAATTTATATTTTTATTAGGTTTTCCTCTACCAAAAAAGCAAAAAGTTTCATAATTATTATTATTCGCCATTTTTGCAATATCGCACATAATTCGACCAGTTGAACCATTGCAAACCGTATTAATTAAAACTAATTTCATTAAAAAGTACCTCACACTTTCTAAGTATAAATATATATACCTTTTTAAAAATAGGAATTAAATATTTATGATTAACATATATTACAAAAAATGAATAAATAACTGTCATTAATGGATTTTCTAAAACAATAGTTAGTTTTAAAATTGATAGCAAATCGACAATAATATTTTTAACAAGTACTTCAGTTAAACACAAATACATAGTATCTTTTCCAATATTCTTTAACAAGCACACATCTTCCATTAAAAATGCTGTAATACAATTAAAAAAAATTAATATTAATGTAATCAAAATATCAGACAAAAAATACATCTTTCCAGTAGCAAATATTCCTAAAAAAGATCTTCCATAAAAGAATAAAATTAAAGTTAAAAATATTATAAAACAACTGATTATTTTACTAAATTTATTTTTTTTAATTTTTTTTATAACATCAAATAGAATATTTCCAAGACAAAAATATAATATATAAAATAAAGCAGAATCAGCGTTCCAAAACCATGATGGAGATATAGCAGGATTACTTGGTAATATGTATATAGCAGCCATATACAAAAATAATGATAAAGAAAATAATGTAATTTTTTTATTTGTAACTTTGTTTAATACATAATAGATGATATTAATAACAAATAAGCAAGGTAAAAACCATGCTCCACCTGCCTGCAAAGTATTCCTAACTCCAAATAAAATTAATTTGCATTGACTTAAAAACTCAGTAAAAGAATAATTATATTTTATAATATTCGTAAATAATAAGAAACAAGAAAACACAAAATATGGTAGAATGTATTTAACAAATTTTTTCTTTAAAAATATAAAAAAACTGTCACCATTTTTAAAGAAAAAGCCAGACACAAAGAAAAATAATGGTACATGAAACTGAAAAACCCAATTGTAAAGCCTTCCAGATAATTCACCTAAATGACCAATATATATAAATAGTATTCCTAAAAACTTTAATACATCAACCCAATCATATCTGACATTTTGATTATTGTTTTCTAATTTCTGAATCATTGTTTTCTCCAAATTTTTTCATTTACAATACTATAATAGCTTTGTATAATTTTAACAACTTTTTCAGAAACATTAGTATCATTATAATCTTTTACTAAATTTTCTTTACTTTCTACATAAGAATTAACAGCAAGCTCTATTGAATTAAGAATATCTCTTTCATTAACACTTCCTAAAACAATACTTCCAGCATCTAAAGCTTCTGGTCTTTCTGTACTATTTCTCATAGAAACTCCTGGAAAATTTAGTATAGAGCTTTCTTCTGGAATAGTACCACTATCAGATAAAACACAATATGCATTCTTTTGTAAATACACATAATCAAAAAATCCCATTGGTTCCATATTTATAATTAAATCATTAAATTTAATATTTTTTTCTTTTATTCTTTTAGCTGTTCTTGGATGAGTAGAAAATATAATTTTTTTATTATATGTTTCTGCTACTTTATTTAAAGAATTAACTAAATTAGTGAAATTAGAATCAATATCAATATTCTCTTCCCTATGAGCACTTACAACAAAATAATCTTTTCTTTTTAAATTTAATTTTTTTAAAATATTAGATTTATTTATACTATCCATGTTTTTATATAATACTTCTTTCATAGGAGAACCTGTAACATATAAAAAATCATTTTTTATTCCTTCATTTATTAAATATCTACGAGCATTTTCTGTATAAGCTAAATTAATGTCACTTATATGATCAACCACTCTTCTATTAATTTCTTCTGGAACATTAAAATCAAAGCACCTATTACCTGCTTCCATATGAAAAATAGGAACTTTTAGTCTTTTTGCTGAATATGCAGCCAAACAACTATTTGTATCACCTAACACAAGTAAAGCATCTGGTTTTACTTCATTAATAACATCATAACTTTTTGATATTATATTTCCTACTGTTTCTCCTAAATTTTTCCCTGGAGTACTTAAATAATAATCTGGCTTTTTTAAACCAAATTCTTCAAAAAATATATCATTTAAAGTATAATCATAATTTTGTCCAGTATGAACTAAAACTAATTCAAAATATTTGTCAATGGCTTTAATAACTTCAGAAAGCCTAATAATTTCAGGCCTTGTTCCTACAACAACCATAACTTTTAATTTTTTCACTTTGCACCTACTTTACTCAACAACTTTTTTATAATAAGTATCTGGTTTATCTTTATCAAATAATTCATTGCACCATAATATTAAAATCATTTCATCATCACCAATATTTTCAATATTATGTGTATACCCCACTGGTATCGTAACTATTTTAATATCATTCTCATCAACAACAAATGAATACTTATCATCATTAATAACACTAGAAAAACTAATTTTAGCTTTTCCTTTTACAACAATAAATCTTTCTAATTTAGTATGATGATAGTGATTACCCCTTACTACACCTGGTTTACTAAAAGATATTGAAAACTGGCCACATTCTTTAGTCCTAACCAGTTCAGTAAAAGAACCTCTTTCATCTACATTTTTACTAGCACTAGTAACAGTACTTTCTAGTGGTAAATAACTTATATAAGTTGAATATAATTTTTTAACAAAATCATTTCCAGTATTTGGAACATAAATAGAATTCATACTATTTTTAAATTCATATAGCTTGTTAACTATAAATCCTAAAGAGACATTATACCTAGGATTTATATAATAATAGTCTTCTATTTTTTCACTCGGTTTATTACCATTTAAAACATTAATAAACTCATAACATACATCATCTATATAAATCAAATCTAAAACAGTACTTTCGTCATTCACATTTATATCTAAATTATGAGATATGTTATAGCAAAAAGTAGAAATAACAGAATTATAATTAGGCTTTCCCCATTTTCCAAATACATTATGAAGTCTATAAATATAATAATTATTTAGATTTTCTTTAATATATTCTTCTGCAAGTTTCTTACTTTTACCATAATCATTATCTTTATTAGCCTGAATACTAGAAGTGACTAAAATTGGAATATTTTTATTCTTAATTAAATCGACAATTTTCTTAGTTAAATCTGTATTACCACTATAAAAATCTTCTACATTAACTGGTCTATTAATACCAGCTAAATGAAATATAAAATCTATATTATCAATATTGGAAACAATTTTATCAAAATTATCTTCTTTATCAAATTTTACTATTTCTAAATTATTTATTTCTTGTAAATGAGATATTAAATTTTTACCAATAAAACCACTTGAACCTGTTACTAATACTTTCATATTTCCTCTTTAAATAAATCTAATTTTTTTAATAATTCTTTCATACCTTCAACATCAAGTCTTCTCGTATTATGAGAATTATAGTCATCAATGTGTTCTAAATCAGCATTACCTTCATTTGTATATTTTTGGTAATTTAAATTTCTATTATCAGCTGGAATTCTATAATAATCTCCCATATCAATAGCGTTAACCATTTCTTCTTTAGTAACTAATACTTCGTACAATTTTTCACCATGTCTTGTTCCAATACAATTAATTGGTACATCGCTTTTTTTAAGTTCTTTAACAGCTTTAGCTAACGTATCAATAGTTGCGGCTGGCGCTTTTTGAACAAATAAATCTCCCTGTTCACCATGTTCAAAAGCATAAATAACTAAATCTACTGCATCTTCTAAAGTCATCATAAATCTTGTCATGTCAGGATTTGTAATAGTCAAAGGTTTTCCTTCTTTTATTTGTTCACAAAACAAAGGAATAACAGAACCACGACTAGCCATAACATTACCATAACGTGTTCTACAAATAACTGTTTGATCTTTTCTTAAATTTCTTCCTTTTGCTACTGCTACCTTTTCCATCATAGCTTTGCTCATACCCATAGCATTTATTGGATATGCTGCCTTATCAGTACTTAAAACAATTACTTTTTTTACATTATGATTAATAGCTGCTTCTAAAACATTATCTGTTCCAAGCACATTAGTTTTAACTGCTTGAATTGGGAAAAATTCACAAGAAGGTACTTGCTTTAAAGCAGCAGCATGAAATATATAATCTACTCCATCCATTGCATCATCTATACTACGGTAATCTCTAACATCACCTATATAGAATTTAATCTTATCATTTTTATATTTGATTCTCATATCTTCTTGCTTTTTTTCATCTCGTGAAAATATTCTAATTTCTTTTAAATCTGAATTCAAAAATCTTTCTAAAACGGCATTACCAAATGAACCAGTACCACCAGTAATTAATAAAATTTTGTCTTTAAAAATCGTATTTGTAATCATATCTTTTGTTTCCATTTATTCTTCACCTTTATATCTTTCTAAAATTTTTACGCTTTTTTCTACATTACACTCTTTTTCAAAATATTTTCTTCCATTTTTACCCATTTCACTTCTTAATTTTTTATTGCCAACTAATTTATCAAAGCAATTTTTATACGCTTTAATATCACCATTTTCTACCCAAAATCCAGAATTAGTTTCTTCTAACATCTTTCCGTAATCAGTATTTTTATCGATGGCAGCCATTATAGGTAGTGAACACTCTAAATAAGAAAGTGTTTTAGATGGATAATTAGGTATAGTAAATCTTTTATCTAAAAAAATTAAGCCGATATCACAAGTTCTAGTTAAGTTTTCATAATCTTTTCTTGGAATAAAGTCATAGGTATAAACATTTTTATAACCTTTCTCTTTTATTTCAGAGAATATTCTATTTTTTTCTGTTCCTCTACCAATCAAAACAAATTTAAGCTTTTTAGCATACTTATATTCATCTAAAATATCAAGTAAAAAATCTAAACCCTGTGGTTTACCAAAATTACCACCAAATATAGCAACTACATCATCTTTTTCTAAACCATATTTTTTTCTGATATTTTCTTTTTCTTCATTTGATATTTTATTGTCTTCAATTTTTACAGTATTTCTAAATATTTCAAATTTATCCTTATTTATGTATGGATTATGTTCCACTAAATAAGAAATATTTCTAGGGGACATACACCCTATTTTAGAACTTGTCTTATATAATTTTTTTTCTTGGTTTCTAAAATACCAATAAACCGGACTAGCTTTACTATATAAGCCAATATCAACGCCATTTTGTGGGAATATATCTTTCATCATTAGATAAGATGGTGCTTTATACTTATTCATTGCCCATTTAATTACTCTATGAAATGTTACTGGTGGCGATTGAAATAAAATTAAATCAAAATTTTCATGAGCAAAAAACTCATTAATTCCTTTTTTTAAACTATGACTTACAGTTAAAAAAGTTATAGTTTTTTCTATAAATCCAACTTCATATAAATTACCAGTTTTTACTCTTAATACAGGTATACCATTTTCTTCAAATAAAGTTGTTTTTTTGATTTTCTTCTTTTCTTCAGCAACTACAACTTTAACAACATGATTGTTATTATTTAAAGCTTCTGCTAAATCTGTGTATATATTTGAACCTTTTTCTGGTTTTGGATAATCTGAACATACAAATAATATTTTCATGGAATCCCCCTATTTCATTTCTACAAGAAATAATAAATTATCACTATGAACAAAATATAGTGTTTTTTCTTTCTCATAACCTAAATCTTTTTTATAATCAAATTTAACTTTTATTTCATAAGCTTTTTTGTCAGTTGTTTTGTTATATGTATAACTAACATTTTTTAAATCAACTACTTCCACTTCACTTACTATAGGAAGTTCATCTTTTTTTTCTCCATACGTTGTATTTTCTACATACTTATACATTGTTTCATTAGCTTTAAGAATAAAATTATCCTTAATTTCTGAAAGTACAAAATTAAGACCGCCAATATCGTTATTGCTTATTTTACCATCCAATGTATAGAAATCTATAATAAATAATTGCGCTATTAATTTAGCATATTCTTCTTCATCTTTATTTCCTTCTAATACTTCTTTTAAATTTGCAAATGTCTTTTTATAAAGCTCTGAACTATTATTTTTAAGTGAGTAATCATAGTTTTCTATTTTCTCTACTACATCATTATTAATGTTTGTACTCTTTTTAGTTTTTAATGTGTCTTTAATATATAAACCTAACAATACAATAAAAACAAGTATCAATAATATAATTAAAAATCTATCATAATTTTTTTTCATATTTCACCAATTTTCCTTATTAAGTATAACAAATTTTAGATAGTGTTGTAAAGGAATAAACAATATTTGTAATAAAACTTATACAATTTTTACATTTTTTAACTTATCTTTTAATCATTTCTTTATATATCTTAAATGAATCTTTAAATGCTTTAAAGTGTGATGATTTATTTTTTTTAATATATATTGTATTTATCATTACTTCTTTAATTAAAACTTTTTCTTTAACCGCATATTTAAGTACATTTATTTCATATTCAAATCTAGAACCATTTAAATTAATTATTTTTTTTATAAAGTCATTAGGAATACCTCTTAATCCTGTTTGAGTATCATTTATTTTTTTGCCATACAAAATTTTAAAAATAAAAGTTGTTATAATATTACCATATCTACTTTTAAAAGGAACATTTTTTTGTTTAAAATTTCTTACTCCAAGTACTAAGGTATTAGTTTCTATATATTTTGCCACTTCATAAGCATCACTTCCTTTGTGCTGCCCATCACTATCTACAGTTACCACTCCGTCATAATTTTTAAAATTACTTAAATAGTATTTAAAAGCTGTTTTTAAAGCTTCACCTTTGCCTAAGTTAACTTCATGATTTAAAACTATTGTATCTAGTTTATCAAAATATTTTTTTGTCTCATCATTACTTCCATCATTTACTACTATTATTTTATCAAAACCCTGTTCTTTTAAATCTGAAACACATTTTAACAACTTTTCATCTGGATTTAACGAAGGAATAATCGCAACTATATTTAACGCCATAAAAATCACTACTTTCTATAAATAAATATATAATATTTTTTAAATAAAATCAAATAAAAAAAATATATAATTTTTCATATATATTTTATTTATAAAATTTTGATATTAATTTAGAAAATGTATAAACAATTTCAGTGTTGTTTTTAATAGCAATGCCTTTACCTAAAGCTTTACCACCTATTGTAAGAGAAGCTATAATACTAGTTACAAGTAATGATACAATTAAAGGATTAAAATTAAATTTATTAATTATATTTGAAGCAATGGTAATACCTGCTGAACCAGATAAAATTCCACAAATATCACCAATAACATCATTACAAAAACTAGATAATTTATCAGCATTTTTAAGAAGTTTTACAGCTGTTTTAGCACCCTTTACTTTTTTAGCACTCTTAGCATGAAAAGGGCTTTCATTGGCGGATGCTGACGTAATCGCAACTCCAATCATATCAAATATTACGCCCAGTAAAATAAATATTATTACTATTAATATACCAAAAAATATATTTAAATTTGGTATTAATACTTCTGATATGCCAGAAAATATTAAAGATATTATAAAAGTAATTAAAGTGATTTTAATTATCCAATTAGTTCTACTTTTTTTATCGTTTTTTTTCATTTTTTCTCCTATTTTATACAAAAAATATATGCTTTCACATATACTCTGGTTTGTTAATGGTCTTTAATATGGTTAACTTTATGTCTTAGGTCAAGTAGGATTTCCCTTATTTCTACTTTCCGTTACCAGAATAGCAGTTCCCTTTTAAAGAAATAAGTATATTGTCTCCAAATATACGACTTGATTGCCACTTAGTACACACTATAATCCCATATTATAATGACACTCTAGAAGATTTCCTCAAACAAGTTATTTAATATTAGTTCTTTTTTGCAAATATAGTTTCAAATTCTAGTATTTAAACAGTTTGGCCAAACTATTTAAATAGAACCAATTATCCCCCATATTCACTCAAGACAAGCTACACTATCCGCAACTTTCGCCACTTGATAGGTTCAATCCTAAGTCGTATTAAGTCCATCAACCAATAAAAGTGTTTAGGCTTACCACAAGGTTAGGTCTCCAAAAATACTGGGTCATTTTCGTATGCCATTACGGATGCCCAATATTTAATTCTTCCAGCATTCACCCCAAACTGGGCGTAAGAAGCAAACACCAAAAGCTTCACAGATGTGCTATTTAATGGTATTTTAACCCCATCTTCATATTAAATATCCTTGACTAGAATAATGCGCCATCACATAATCTAATCGTATCATACTTTAATATTTTTGTCAAATCGACGTAAACTAAGAAAAGTTTTTAATAACTTTATCTTACAATATTATATGCATATTATTTAATTATTTATCATTATAAATAAACTTTTTATTATAAAAATTTGATCTTTTTGCCAATTCTTTTCTAACATAATCTATTCCGTATTTTTCTACAAGAGTTTCTTCATTTGAAAATAAGTTTGTCCCTAAAGCTAATTTATTACCATCTATTTGTACACCTAAACTAGCTAGTGTAGTTGGAAAATAATCCATTGTTGTAAAATATCTATTTTTTAAATTATCTGTACTCACACTAGAATTAATAAACAAATTATAGGTAGTTCTTTCATAGTCAGTAACATCAGAAAAGAAATTAGCATCCATACTAGTATGATCTCCTGTTATTACAATAGTTGTATTTTCATAAAATGGCTGATTTTGAATCCAACTTACAAACTCATTTATCTTTTTGTCTGTACAATATGCTACATTGCTTAAATTATCATCAAATAAAGTTTCACACTCATTACTTAAATAACCACCAGGAAAATGTGTATCAACAGTAAGCATTGTAAAATTAAATGGTTCATTAGTACTTGCCAAATTAGTTATTTCTTCTTTGGCATATTCAAATAGTTTATTATCTTCAAAACCCCACCAAACATAATAATCATTTTCTATTCTTCCTCTTTCTTTAGCAGTATAATAATCAAATATTTGATAATTGCCATGACTTTCTAAATATGACTTTCTGCCACCGAAAATAGCATCACTACCCATCATAAATAATTGATTATATCCTTCTTTGTTAAGTATTTCACCTAATGTATAAGCTCCTGGCAAAAATGTTTTATATTTGCCGTAAGAATTTTCTTCAATTGGTATTTTTAATGGGATTCCTGCTGTTTCACTTACTATGGCTCCTATTGTCCAAGTAACTCCTGGAACAGTTAAAGCTCCTCCTATAATTGAAGTATTTGAAAAATTGGTATATTTATTAGAAAGTTCTGTAAGTCGTGGCATTAGATTGACTTCTTGATAGCCACCTACATTTTTAGATAAATAAGTTGGTTCTAATGATTCTACAAAAACATATATTAAGTTTTTCTTTTTTTCTGGAAATACTAAATTAACTTCTTTAGGCTCTACATAATTATCTTCTATAAATGTAGACTTTGATATTTGGTCATTAAAATAAGCAGTTATTCCAATTTTATTAAATGCTGAAAAAACAGAAAAAATCATTAAAATAAGTGTAAATATAACATATATTGTTTCATTGTAATTTAATGGATAAACATTGATAATTTTATTTTTTATCTTTGCATTTAGTTTCCATTCAAAAGGATTTCTTAAAATAAAAGTTATTATAAAAACATAAATGAATGTTTTTAAAAGACACTTTCTTAAAAAATCAAACAATACAACTAAATTAGCTCCTTTCATAGGAACTTTCAAATGAAAAATAAGTTCTTCAACTGTAAAATCAAAATTCTTTAATGCCCATTTAGTCGTTAAAGAAAAAAGAAGAGCAATAAATAAAAATATTGTTGCCCCTAGTAATTTATAATTAATTTTATTTTTTTTCATTATTATCAACCCTTTTATGCTCTACTACTACATTAGTTTTCATAATGAATGTTACGACAATTATTAATAGTAAACCATATATAATATACCCTAATTCTCTATTTTTTAACACATAAACTATTGATGCGGTTGAAAAAAGAATATTAATTGCGTATATAATTAATACAGTAGTTCTTTGTGAAAAATTTCTTTTAAGCAATTGATGATGAATATGAAATTTATCAGGTTTACTTATACTTTCGCCTTTTAAACTTCTTCTTATAATTGCGAATAATGTATCTAATATTGGGATTGCTAATATTAAAAGTGGAATTATTATTGATGACATCATTACGTTTTTAAATCCTAAAAGTGTAATAACTGCAATTATAAAACCTAAAAACATTGAACCAGAATCTCCCATAAAGATAGATGCCGGATAAAAATTATGTGCTAAGAATCCCAAACTAGCTCCCAATAAAATGAAAGTTAATTCATAAGGTAATCCAAATTCACCTTTTATAAAAGTAATAATACCTATTGTAAGGAAGAATATTGAACTTATTCCAGCAGCTAATCCATCTAAACCATCAATTAAATTAACACAATTAATACATGCCACAATGAACAAAACTGTAACAGGATAAGCAAAAATACCAAATTCAAGATATAAACCAAAAGCACTTATATCTTTTAAAATAATATTGCCATAAAATACAACTACTAAAGCAGCAAGTATTTGCCCAACTAATTTTACTTTAGCGTCTATTGGTTTAATATCATCAATAATACCTGTTATTAATATAATAAAGCTGCCTATTAAAACTGATATCATTTTAACACTTATTTCTCCAAATAAAATGTAACCAATTAAAAATGCAAAATATATAGCAAGCCCACCCATTCTTGGCATTGGCTTTTTATGTACTTTTCTTTCGTTTGGAATATCTAAAGCTCCTACATGATTAGCTATTTTTTTAGCAATAGGAACACTTATTAATGAAATTATAAATGTTACTCCAACCATTAAGATTGTATTTACTGTATTAGAAAGATTCATATTACCACCATTCAAAGTATAACACATGTTACAAAATTAGACAATATAATAATTTAAAGAAATAATTGTTTATTTTTGTCGTTTTATATTATATAATTATTGTAGGTGATAATATGAAAAATAAAAATAATTCTAAAATTGCGATAGTTTTTGAAATAATTCTTATTATAATAAGTGTTGGATATTTTATATATTCCCTTATATTTATTAAGGATAGCCAATTATTTAATATTATTAATAGTTTTTTACTAGTATTTTTTGCAGTAATGTTACTATTAAATCAATTAACTAATAAAAGCTATTATAAAATTATATCTATAATTGTAGTTATTGGATTTGCTTTATGTAATGTTTTAAATAGTGTAAGTGCTTTTACAAAAAACATCATATCACTTGGAAATTTTAGTAATAAAAATATTAATGATGTATTAGTATGGGCTAAAGAAAATAACATTGAAATTGAGCAAATATACGAATATAGTGATAATATAAAAGAATTTTTTATAATTAGTCAAGACATTGATTCTAATATACCTCTTAAAGATGTTACTAAATTGAAATTAATTGTTTCTTCTGGACCTAATTATAATAAGGAAGTTATTATTCCTAATTTAGTTGGTTCTAAAATAGATGACTTATTAAAAATTAAAAATGAATTATTATTAAATAATATTGAAATTAATTATGTTAAAAGTGATTTAGAAAAAGATACAATTATTGAGCAATCATTAAAAGGTCAATATCAAAGAAATACTAAAATTACTTTTACAATTTCTTTAGGAAATGAAGTAATAGAAGAAATTACAATGATTGATTTAGTTGACAAAAACATATTTGATGCTAGTCTATGGTTAAAACAAAATGGTATTAATTTTGATGTTATTTATGAATTTAGTGATAAAACTAAAGGTACAGTAATTAATCAAAGTATCAAAACTAATGATGTTATTAAAATAGCTAATGACAAAGTATCAATAACTGTTTCTAAAGGCCAAAGTATAACTGTACCTAACCTACTTAATATGTCTAGTAACGATGTTATTAATTGGATTAGTGAAAATAATTTAAAAATAGAATTTAATGAAATTTATCATACTACTGTTCCTCTTGGAAATATAATAAGTGCTAATTATAATGAAGGTGATATTATTGAAGACGGAACTTTAATAAAAATAACAACCTCTAAAGGTCAAATTAAGTTTCCAAAAGTAGATTCTTTACAAGATTTAAGAAATTGGGCTAATGGTTACAATTTGGAAGTTGAAGAACAATACGCTACTAATAACGATGTAGGTGTTGGTGGCATAATAAGTGCTAGTTATAATGAAGGTGATGTAGTTGATCCTAATACACCAATTAGTGTTACTATTTCTACAGGTCGACCTATAACTGTTCCTAACTTTTATAATATGAGTAAAAATGATATTAATTACAAATGTCAAAGTTTAGGATTAATATGTTCTTTCTATGAGGGAGGATATTCAAATATTCAAAGTGGTAACGCAATAAGTCAAAATGTAAGTGCTGGTGCCACTGTTACTAAAGGTAAAACAATTAGTATTGCTCTAAGTAAAGGTCCTGCTAAAACATTCACTTTAAAGCTTCCACAAGCTACAATATCTTCTTGTATAGGTGATGCTAGTTGTACAATAAATAAACTTAAAAGCTATTTAGACAATAATTACCCTGGCGTTTCATTTACATTTGAAACTGCTAGTAGTAGCACATTTAACAATGCTGGCTTTATACATGAAAATTCTGGTAAAGTTAATGGAACTGTAACTGATGGTTCAGTCGTAACACAAGGTAACACATATAAAATTATTATTACAAAATAAAAAAAGCTTCTTAATTGAAGCTTTTATTGTGCGTTCATTTGTTTAGCTACTTCTTCTGCAAAATTTTCTTCTCTTTTTTGCATACCTTCGCCTACTTCGAAACGAATCATATCTAATATTTTACCACCATTGTTTTTAACATAAGTTTTAACACTAACATCTGGATCTTTTACAAATGGTTGTTCTTCTAAACAAATTTCTTTATAGAATTTTTTAATTCTACCTTCTACCATTTTAGCAGCAATGTCAGATTCTTTGCCTTCATTAATTGCTTGTTCTTTTAAGATTTCTCTTTCTTTTTCAACTTCTGCTTCAGGTACATCGCTAATTTTAACATATTTTGGTCTCATAGCAGCTGCATGCATAGCAACTTCTTTGGCAACCTCACTGCTTGCTCCTTCAAGTAATACAAGAACAGCAATTTTACCACCCATATGAATATATGAACCAAATGATTCATTATCATTTTTAGTCATTTTAGCGAATCTTCTGAATGAAAGTTTTTCACCTATTTTAGATGTTTTAGCAATAAATAAGTCATTTAATGTAGAACCATTTACTTGTAAATTTAAAGCATCTTCTACATTATTTACGTCATTACTGATTACTGCTTTTAATGTTTCATTAACTAAGTCTTGGAATTCACTGTTTTTAGCAACAAAGTCTGTTTCTGAATTAACTTCTACGATAGATGCTGAATTACCATCTATTAATATTGCAGCAAGTCCTTCAGCTGCTATTCTTGATTGCTTTTTAGCAGCGCTAGCAATTCCTTTTTCTCTTAAATAAGTCATTGCTTCTTCCATATTACCATTAGTTGCTTCTAATGCTTTCTTACAGTCAAGCATTCCTGCTCCTGACATTTCTCTTAATTCTTTAACTAAACTAGCACTTATCATATTATTTCCTTTCTAAAATTAAAGATGATTATTAATCATCCTTTATTTTAAAGCATCTACAAGTTCAGCTTTTTTCATTGTAGAATAACCTTTTATATCTTTATCTTTAGCCATTTCTCTTAATTCATTAACTGTTAAAGTAGATAAATCTTTAGTTTCGGCTTTTTCTTCTTTTTTAACTTCTACTTCTTTAGTTTCTTTTTTTGCTTCTTCTTTATTAGCTCTTTCTGGCTTTCCGTTTTTGAAATTTTTATTTTTATCAAATGGTTTTCTGTCTTCAAATCTTCTAGGTTCTTTTTTCTTAACTGTTTCTAATGCTTTTTCCATTATTTCTTTGCCATCTTCTTTTTTGTTTTCTGAAACATAGTCAACTAATTCTAATCCTTGTGCTTCACAAATAGCATTTGCCATAACACCTGTAATTAATTTAACAGCTCTTATTGCATCATCATTACCTGGAATTACATAATCACACATATCAGGATCACAGTTAGTGTCGACAATTCCGAATACTGGAATATTTAACTTTCTAGCTTCATTAATAGCATTATATTCTTTAGATGGGTCAACGATAAATAAAGCATTTGGTAATTTGTTCATTTCACGAATACCACATAATAGTTTATTTAATTTGTCATATTCTTTTCTTAAACCAACAACTTCTTTTTTAGGAAGTAAGTCAAATGTTCCATCAGCTTCCATTTTTTCAATTTCTTCTAAACGTTTAACTCTTCTTCTAATTGTTTTGAAGTTAGTTAATGTTCCACCTAACCATCTTTCAGTTACATAGTAAGATTTGCTTCTTATAGCTTCTTCTTTTATTGCTTCACTAGCTTGTTTTCTAGTTCCCACAAATAAAACTTTACCATCATTAGCAGCTATTTTGTTTAAAGCTTCATATGCTTCTTCAATTTTCTTAGCTGTTTTTTGTAAATCTATAATATAGATTTCATCACGTGCTGTAAAAATATACTCTTTCATTTTTGGGTTCCATCTTTTAGTCTGATGACCAAAGTGAACACCAGCTTCTAGTAGATAATTCATTGATACTACTGACATTTTATTCCTCCTTTTGTTTTTTTCTTCTGAAACGTTTCTAACTTATACCACCTAACGGCACTAGATATAAGAATCCACGTCATGTTTATTTGAAAAAGCCATAACTATTATATCATAAAAATAGTTAATGGCAATACTTATTTAATTATTTTTTTTACAAGTGTATATACTTCTTCATGTATTTCTTCTATTGTTTTTCTAGTGTCATCATCTTTCATACAATCAACAGTTATATAGTTATGTAACTTAGCAATTTCTAAATAAGATTGTTCAGCATTTTTAAGATGTTCAATATTTGCTTCATGTTCGTCTCTTTTTTCTTTTCTTTTATTCATTGCTTTAATACTTTCTGTATATGGTAAGTGCAAAAATATTGTAGCATCTGGCTTTACAAGTTCTAAAATATTATATTCTAGATCTTCTATTTTTTTATAGAATTTTAATCTATCACTTATATTACTCATTTTAGCTGATTGATGAGCCAAATTAGAATCAACATATCTATCACAAATAACGTTTGTATCGTTTTTTAAATAATCTTCTATTTTATACATATTGTATTTTCTATCAGCTGCAAAGTATAAAGATGCGACCATTGCTGGTACATTAGCTGCTTTTTCTTTAAACCAACCTTCACAAATATAATCTTTGCCAAGATAAGGACCACCCACTATTTTACCAGTTGGTGTATCATACATTGGAAATGTTTCATATACTGCTTTTATATTTTCTTTATTTAATTTATCTATTAATAACTTTGCTTGCGTTTCTTTTCCAGAACCGTCTGTTCCTTCTATTATTATAAACTTGCTCATAAATTCACCTATATTTTCCTTGTTAAAGTCTTTCCTTCTTTAAATTTACAGTCATTAGTACAATTATAATCTTTAAATGTGCAACGAGCACCTAAAGAATAATTAGCCAAATAATCTAAAAGCTCTTTATTATCAGTACTTTTAGCAAAATCTATAATTCTATTCATTGCTTCTTTAGTTTGATTATTTATTTCAAGTTGTGCACAACTACATAGTCTTTCTTTACATTTTAAAATAAAATCTTTATATGTTCCTGATTCTTCTACTAAAACTAACTCACCTTGTGGATGAATAGAACTAACACTTTTCATATCATTAAGCCATTCTGACTTTAATACCTCATCATTTTCAATTATTGGTGGCACAAAAAACTTTTTTTCATTCAATAATTTTATATTATAATCAATTGTTCTATGCCTCTGTGCTTGTGCAACATTAGCAAACGTTGCCTCATAACAAATAGTATATCTTTTATTATGAAAAAACTCATCTTTGTTACTTATAGAATCATCAATTAAACTAAAACTGCGATTTTTATCATTCGCTGATAATTTGTCATCTATCAAGTTAAGTCTTAACAATTCATAATAAAAGTCTAGCATACTATCAGATACTTTATTTTCAAAGTCACTATCTATGTCATGATTTTCAATATATCTTTGACAAAAAGCAGCTATATTATTTATTTGTCTTAATGAAGTGCTATAAATCATAGTTGTTGGAATAAATATCGTTACTAAATATCTAGCATTTTCTTGAGCCATATGTTTAATTTTTTTATTCACAAATTCATTATCATATGTTTCTTTTATTTTATTGGTAAATATTTCTACCCATTTATTATATAAGTTTTCTTCTAAATCTGATATAACTGGAGTTGATGCCTTAGAAATTTTAGTATATCTACTTGATTTTTCACTTGTCGCATATTGTTTTTCATTGTTTAAAAACATTGCTAATATTTTAGGAATATTTACTAAATTAAGTCTTACATTAATGTGATCATAAACACTGTGATGTCCACTATTTAAAGTGTTTTGAGCTCTTTTTAGTGTTTTTTCTAGAGGTTCTTCTACTATTTTAGAGTATCCCTCTTTATTATAACAAACTCCCGCAAATAAGCCTGCTGTTTTAAGTGCTTTCTTTTGATTAAATTTACCTCTTCTATCCACAAAAACACTTGGCAATAATTCGATTTTTAATTTTTGACTTTCCATATAATATCCTTTCTTATTCCCCTTATATTCTAATTAAATGATACAACAAATGTTTGTACATGTCAATAATAAAACTACTATTTTACTAGTAGTTTTGCTTTTACATCATACCAATCATTTACTCTTACAACATCTAGCTTATTTAAATCTTCATAAGTTAAATTTGTATTATGATAATTAGTAAATAAATATTTTGTTTTACAATTTTTAAGATTATCTAATCTATCATCTATTTTTATATCAGCACTTACTAAATCTTTTCTAGTACCAAATATAAATTGATTAGGACTTAAGAAAGGTAAATTTTCCATAAAAAAGTTATGTTTTTGCAGTAATAATTTACCTGATAAATAAGGTATTTCTCTTATTATGTATGAAGTATTTATAACCAAATCATATTTTTCATTTAATAATCTAATAGTATCCACTGCACCATCTAAGAAATAACAATGTTTATAAATATTAATATTTATTAAAAATTTAAAAAAATCTTCTTGCAATTCTTTGGGTACAACGTCTTGCATATAAAAGTCTTTGAAATCTTCTTTTACATAATTAGTTTTTAAAAACGTATTAATGGCATATAAAAAGCCACCTTCTGTTATAACTTCATCTTGATCTATTGATAATACTTTCATTATAAATTATTAAGTCTTTCTTTTATTAATTTATTAACAACGCTTAAATCAGCTTTACCTTTTAGTAGACCAGAAGCACGCCCCATAACTTTACCTATATCAGTTTTTGTAGGTTTTAATTCTTCAAATATTTTATCAATTTCTTTATTTATTTCTTCTAATGATAATTGTTCTGGCATATATTCACTTAAAATTTTTATTTCATTATTAGTTTTATCAATTAAGTCTTGTCTTTTACCTTTTTCAAATTCAACAATTGATTCTTTTCTTGTTTTTATTTGTTTAGCAATAATACCTATCATTTCATCATCAGATAATTCATGCTTTTTATCTAATTCTTCTAATTGCATAGCACCTTTAACCATACGCATAACCATTAGTTTCTCTTTATCTTGAGCTTTCATAGCGTTTTTTAAATCATTCAATATTCTTTCTCTCATATATTCACCTATTTAATAAAAGAGCCATTAGTAGGCTCTATTCATTCTTTCTCTTTTTTTACTATTTTTAATAGCCTCTTTTTTAGCTTTTCTCTTTTTAACGCCAGGTTTCATATAACCTTCGCTTCTTTCACGAACTTCTTTTAGGAGGCCGTCCTTTGCGGTTTTTTGTTTAAATGTTCTGAATGCTGCTTCAAATCCATTTTTGCCGTCTTTAACGATTACTTTTGTCATAATTCCCTCCCTTCTAAAGTTTTCATTGGTATTATATCACTATAAATAAGCAATTTCAACATATTTTAGACAAAAAAAGAGCTTTTTTTGGCTCTTTTTGACATTTAACAACTATATCCCGCTATTAAATGTCTTAAATATGTTCCAATTTCAACTCCATAATTAAATATTAATTCAATCATATTGCTTAATAAAGGTACAATTATAGGTAGAAGCAAAAATCCTATAGCCAGTATTATAAATCTTTTTGGTTTAATTAAAGCGTGCAAATACTTTTACCTACAACTCTTCTTATTGCTGTTCCAAAACTTCTACCTAAATCTAATATTGTTTCAATTCCTCTTGCAATAGAGTTCATGAAAGTTGCAGTTATGTTAAAACCACCAACTATTTTTAATAATTCATCTTTTTTTAAGTTCATATATTCCTCCTAACTACGACATGCAAGTGGCCTTACTATGCCATCAATTACACCTATTAAAAAAACTATTATAGCTCCGCCTATAAAGAAAGCTCCTACTCCTCCACCATTTATTTGTTTCAATTCTTTTTCGTTTATTTCTTGCATTTTTATTCCTTCCTAAATATTTTTTTAAATAATGTTATATTTCCTTTACTAATTTTAATATTAAAAATATAACTATCTATAATATCACTACTATTTAATTCACATTTATAATACACTTCATAATACATTTTATAATTGTTACTAATAATATAGTCTTTACTTATTTTTTTGATTTCACATTTCTTTAAAGTATTATTTATATATACCTTATTAGAAATACTATAAATATCTTTTTTTTCAATCATTACTAGTATATTATCGTTATTATATTCACCATAGTAATTAACAAACTCCTCATATTTATAAAAATAAATAAAAGAAAATATACTTATAATTAATAACAATGTAATAATTAAAAATAACTTTTCTTTCTTTAATTCTAAGAAAAATAAATTATTCATTTCTTGTTATTACCTCTATCTTGCTATTATTGATTTTTATAACTTTATCAAATAAATCCATATTCTCTAAACGATGGGAAACAGCTATTATCGTTCTATTTTTAAATTTATCAAACATTCTTTTAAATATTTTCCTTTCTAATGAAATATCTATTTGATTAGTAGCCTCATCTATTAACAAAATATTAAAATCATTTAATAAGCTTCTTGATAAAATTAATCGTTGTCTTTGTCCACCTGATAAATTAAAACCATTTTCTTCTATCAACATATTGTATCCTAGTTTATCATCTATAAAATCTAATTCGCATATTTTCGCTATTTCATATATTTTTTCTTTTGAAATACTTCTATACAAATCTATATTATTATACAAAGTATCAGTGTATAATGATTCATTTTGTGAGATATAACATATACTTTCATCTAATGTTTTTTTTAAATAATCATTAATATCTATATCATCTATAAATATTTGATTTCTATTTACTTTGTAGTATTTTTTTAATAATTTTAATATGGTACTCTTACCACTACCACTACTTCCTATAATAAGTACTTTTTCGTTTTGTTCTATTTCTAAAGAAATATTTTTTAAAATATTTTTATTGTCATCATATGAAAAACTAAGATTATTTAATTTTATACTACCTTTGGGTTTAGTATTTATAATTCCGTTATCTTTTTCATTATAGTATACTTCAATTACTCTTTCTAAAGCATTACTGCTAGAAGATAAGTTATTATCTAAATCAATTATTTCTTTAATCGGGCCTAAAAAATATACTAAAAGAGAATTAAATGTCATTAATGAGCCAACTGTCATATTTCCTTTATTTATTTCTAAAGCACCTAAAAATATAATTAATATAAAGCTAATATCATTAAGAATACTTTTTAATAAATTTTGCATATTACAAACATTATCTATATCAAACAATTTGTTCAAATAGTTACCATATTTATTTTTAAATATATTAATTATATTACTATAAATATTTAAACCATTTATATTTTCATAATTGCTTATCGTTTCATACATATATGATGTAACATCAGCCTTTTCTTTTTGGCATAAATCTATTTTATTTTTAATTAATTTATGATAACCAATAAATACTATAACATAAAAGAATAATACAATAATAGAAATAATAAATAACTTCAAATTGATAAAATATAAGCATATTGTAGAAGAAATTATCAAGATTAAATCAATAAATACAATTACTATTACTTTACTTATACTATCTTTTAAAATATGTAAGTCTGTTATTCTACTAATAATATCACCAGTAGTTCTACTACTAAAATAACGATAAGGAAGCTTAATAATTTGTTCAAAAGTTAAGGTGGTAATATCGTAATCTATATTATGGCTGACAAAAACTATTGCTTTATTTCTAAGATATGAATAGATTATATTTAAAACAGAAAAATGTAAAAATAATAGAAAAATAAAGATAATTATATTTTTATTTTCAAGGTTATCTATTATGTATTTCAAATAAAAGGAGTTCAAAATTGAAAACAAAGTTATCAAAATAGAAAAATATAATAATTTAACAAACATAAGCTTATAATTTTTTATGATATTTATTATAAAGCGGAATTTTGAATTTTCTTCGAAATACTTTGGCAATTCCTTTTCTGGGGACATAACAATTAGTATATTATTGTATATATTACCGAATTCCTTTAAACTCATTTTTTTAATTCTGTCACTAGGATCAGCAACTAATACATACTTATCATTAACTTCATAAATTACCATATAATGATTGTAAGTTTTATTAAGAGTAACATGACATATTGCTGGAAAATTTTGATTTCTTAAATCTTCAATACTACATTTTAAACCGTTTGCTTTAAAACCATAATATTTTAATGTCTCAACTAAATGATAAGCTGTTACTCCATTTTTAGTCGTTTTTGTTAATTCTTCTAGTTTGATTGGATTCACATAACCATTATAATATTTAAATATCATTAGTAGTGATGCTACTCCGCAATCTTTACTTTCTTTCTGTTTTATAAATGGATATTTTTTGAACATAATTATTGCCTCCTACTTATATGATACGAAAATAATTATCGATTTCCTTTTTATTTTAAAAAAATGTATAAAAAAATGATATTTATTTTGCATAAATACCATTAAAAATTAAACATTAACCATTCTGGTTTAAAAATCATAAGAATTGATATTAAAAGCATAATAATACCACCAATTAAATGAGAATATTTAGTATATTTAGTTGAAATACCTGTTACTTTAAACGTTATCATAGCTATAATAAATATTATTAAATCATCTATCAAAAAGAAAAAGATATAAATTCCAATATTTAAGGCATACATAAACTTAGATAAATCATTAATAGCAAGTATTTGTGTAAAAAGTAAAGGAAGTCCAGCAGAACATGCAAGTTCAATCAAATTAACAATAAAAGCTAATCCCATTATACCAATAAGTGCCAAGAAAAAATATTTTTCACTAGTAAACTTCTTAATATAATTTATTATTTTTTTTCTTTTATTACTTTCTACAACTGTACATCCTGATTCATTAGCTTTAAAATAACTATTTAAATTAATTGCACCCGCTATTAAAGCAATAAATGCAATAATCATCCTTAAAATAGCAATATCTCTCATTTTTAAAGTAATATTTAGCCAAGCAACCATAAATAGCAAATAAACAACAGCAGAAGTAATCAAAAAGGTACTACCTAAAATCCACATTTTCTTTCTGTCATTCATGCCTATTAAAACAGTTATTAAAAATAATAATACCCACATCGCACATGGATTAAATCCATCTATAAATCCAAGTACAACCGCTACTATTGGAAGTGATACATTTTTAGGGTCAACCTCTCCTAACCATGGTAGCTTTACATTTCCACTTAAACTTTGATCAGGGTTTTCCTCTCCTTCAAAAGGAGGAACAATTTCTAATATTTCACCAACAATATCTTTATGTTTAAAAGTTGAATAATACTTAATAGCGTCTTCTATTTTGTAACCAATATTAGTATTAAATCCAACAAAATATTGTGAACCTATTACAGTAAATGGAATTGAATTTGTTTGATAATTTAACTTTTCAAAAACCTTAGCTTGTAATATATTAGTCTCTTCTTCACTAACCTCATACATATATATTTCTAAATAGTCATATTTCTTCTTTATTTTTTCTAAATAAGCTTTTTCTTCAGCACAATGAATACAAGAATTAGAATGAAATAAATAAAGTCTTACAGTTTCTTTTGCTTCTACATTAAAAGGTAAAATCATTAAAACAAATAATAATATAGAAATTAAACATTTTTTCATTTTACACCTTCTATAAAATCTTTAATTTGCTTTTTATTCTTTTCACCAATAATTCTACCCACTTCAATTCCATTTTTAAACATAATAATAACTGGTAAAATATTACCTACATTATAATTACTAACATCATCTAAATCATAATCATAACTTACTACATCAATTTCATTATAATCTTTAATAACACTATCAAAAGCAGGGTTTGTTATTAAACAAGCAGGACACCAAAGTGCACTTATTTTTACTATTTTCATTTTTACTCCTTTACTATTACGCCCAAAAGATTAACCAAATCTAATACTTGAACTGTATTTATGATTGCGCCTTTTAAGCATTTTAAATCTATATTAATATTAATTATTGAACAATTAGATAAATCAATGTCTTTAAAATAGGTATTATAGCACCTCATATTATCTAAAACTACATTATCAAATAAAGCTTTACTAAATTTTACTTCATTAAAAGTTGAATACTCGATATTGCTATTAAAAAACTTAGTATTTTCTATATTGGTGCTTGCTAAATTGATATATTTTAAATTACTTTCCATAATAAGAGTATTGTTTAGTGTACAATCAATTATATTGCTACCTAACATTTTACAATCTTTAAATTTAACCTTTTTAAAATAAGTTTTAATAAAATAAGCATTTGATAAATCACAATTATCAAATACTACATTATCAAAATAGCAATTATTAAATTTAGAATCAATTAAATTGTTTCTTATAAAATCAGTATTATGAAATTCTATTTCATCTAAATTAATAGTTTCATTAATTGATTCAAACTTTAAATTGTAATTAATAGAATCTATTTCATTAAAATTAGATTGATTCATGCTAGCCTTTCATAAACAATAGCAAAACATCTTAAAAATTCATCTATTTCTTCTTTAGTGGTTAAATATGATAAGCTAATTCTAACACTTGATAAAGCTCTATCTTCATCATTTGTCAAAGCTAAAACAGCCTTACTCACATTACCAGTAGAACAAGCACTTTGCGTTGATATATATATTTCATATTCTTCCAAAGCATGCTGCAATGTTTCTGGTTTTACACCTAAGACGCTAAAATTTAATATATGAGGTATTGATGAAGAACTATCATTTATTCTTACTTTATCATATTTTTTTAGATTAGCTTTTAAATAATTATTTAATTCTTTTATATAATCATATTTTTTATTTAAATCTATATAAGATAATCTTAATGCTTTTGAAAGTGAGGCAATTAATGGTGTCATAGGGGTACCAGAACGATATACTGTTGTACTTTTACCTCCATGAATTAATGGTTCTAGCCTAACATTATCCTTTTTGATTAAAACGCCAATTCCTTTTAAACCATAAAATTTATGAGCCGAAAAGCTTGCTAAGTCTATATTAGTTAAAGGAATATCAACTTTTCCTACACTTTGTGTCATATCTACGTGAAATATAGCTTTTGAATTTTGTTTAATAAACTTTCCTAATTCATCTATATTTTGAAGAACTCCTGTTTCACTATTAACAGACGCGATTGAAATTAAAATTGTATCTTCTCTTATAAGACTTTTTAAGTCATCTAAATCAACTAAACCATTTTCATCTAATTTGACAAAACTAACTTCAAAACCTTTTTTTTGCAAATAACCAATAGGTCCATAAATTGAAGAATGTTCTAAATTAGTTGTTATTATATGTTTACCTGCTCTTTCATACTTTTCACAAATACCTTTAATAGCTAAATTATTTGATTCAGATGAACCACTTGTATAAATAATTTCACTAGTTTTTACTTTCAATATATTAGCTATTTGGATAGTAGCGTCATCTATTAATTTTTTTGACTGTGCTCCTAATTTATGTAAGGAGTTAGGATTTCCTATAAAATTTAATGAAACTTTATTAAATGTATCTAATACTTCCTTATTAACAGGAGTAGTTGCCGAATAATCTAAATATATCATTTTATCACCTTTTCTAATTATATAATAACATTTGTGTTTTTTCAAATAAAATTATTTTGTTAATTTTAATACTTTATTTAATGCACATTCCTTTATAATTTTGTTCATTTCTTGATAATGCTTTTCCATTTCGTCTACTAATTTTATTTGATTTCGTGCTCGTACTAAATTGTGTTTTTCATAATCACATTTAAAATATGTATCACCATTTATATAATCATTTAAGAATCTCATAGCTAATTCTAATGTTATGATTCTACACGAAAGGGCTAAATTATCTATTTCTTGTTGTGTTAGTATTTCTTTGGTTTCGCTTAAATAAGCTTCAGTAAACTTTCTGAAATATTCCATATTTATTCCGACATTTTCGAGATTGGGATCATCCTCATAAGTGGTTGCTGCTCCTGATCTTATTGCATCTCCAAAATCATATAATGCGGAACCTGGCATTACAGTATCCAAATCTATTACGCATATTGCCTTTTTTGTTTTTTCATCTATTAATACATTGTTTATTTTAGTATCATTATGGGTTACTCTTTTTGGTATTTTTCCTTGTTCCATTAAGTCTACAATTATTCCTAGCTCATCTTGTCTTTTTATTATATATACTATTTCAGCTAAGACATCTTTTACTCTATCGCAAGGATCTCTTTTAATATCTTTTAAAAAGTCATTAAGTCTTACTTTTGAGTTATGAAAGTTTGGGATAGTCTCACTTAATTTATCTATTGGATAATCATTTAATACTTTAACAAAATGTCCAAATGCTTTTCCTACATTATAAAACATTTCAGCATTTTCTGATTTATCATAAGTTACTGCATTATCTACATAATTATACATTCTATAGTATTCATTATTGGATGTTCTAAAAAGATTACTATTATTTTTAGTTTTAATAACACTAAGTGTTCCTCTTTCTACATCTTCATGATTAATTTTTATATATTTTTTATAATATTCTGTTACACTTTCAATATTTTGCATTAATAAATATGGTTCATTAAATACTGTCGTATTTATTCTTTGCAATACATACTTGTGTTCTTTTTCATCTTTAGTTGTTATTATGTATGTTTTATTAATATTTCCTACGTTATTTTCCTTTATTTCTATTGTATTTCCTTTTAAAGCAAACTTATTTATTATGTCTTCTATTTTCATTTTGTCTCCTATTTTTTCTATTAATTAAATGTATATTTTTATTATATCAAAGTTATATCAATAATCAAAACTTTTTATAATAAAAAAACAATATTTAATAATTATGTAACTATTTAAATATTGTTTCGTTTTTTATTTATATAGAAATATATATTAATCTATCTTTATGATTCATACTTTTCATCTAACAGAATTAAATTATTTAGAGGGAAATATTTGTTAGTTTCTATTTTTTGTTCAAAATATTTGTCATTTTTCCAATAACATTTAATTGCATACCCTTCTTTAGAATTTCTAACATTTCCTCGACTTGTTATTATTCTAAATTGCTTATCAACTATTTCTATTGCTGAACAATTGGATAGCATTATACCAATTTTATTATTAATTCTTAATTGCTCCATTGTTGACTCACGTCTTCCTACTTCATCACAATGTGGAGTCATAAAGATATCTATCCAATTTAAACATTCCACTATTTCAAATTTATTATCATTAGTATCAGAATTACAGGAATTAAACCAGCAAACTGCTCCTGCCGATATACCACAAATTACTTTACCACTTTTCCATGCTTTTTTTAATATAATATCAAAGCCTGATTCTCTCCAAAGTTTTATCAAAGATAGTGTGTCTCCACCACCTTCATATATAATATCGGCCCATTCAACTAATTCTTCAACTTTCTTCTTATTGAACAATTCTAAAGAACTTAAATGCTTACAGTTACATCCGTATCTATCTTTATATATTTTTTCTATTGTTTCATAATAACTATCTTGTATTTCTTTTGAAAAACACATTGCATGAGCAATAAATAATTAGGATGTTCTTTTCCTGTTAATTTTATTATCTCTTCATCAATTGTTTCTGTTTCATATAACGTTTGGGTACCATCTTCTAAAAATCTACCATTTTCTCCGCCACCTATTGCGACAATTTTCTTAGTTATAAAATCACAATCTCCTTATTGTGTATAATAACGTTATAAAATATTTATTTTTTAAATAATACAGTATATATAATTAATTCAATGTCTCAACAGGTATTCCAAATTAAATTTTTTGATCTTGCTTTTTGCCAAACTAGTATGTGCCTTATCTATCCAATCCTCTCTAGGACCAAAGGATAAATCATCAGTAACAATTCTAACCCTATCTTTATTTTGTAAAACATAATCTATTGGTACATATTCATCATTTACAAATACCCCTACCATAGTATTAGCTATATCTGCATCCAATTTATAAGCAAAATCTATTACAGTAGCTCCTTTAGGTAATTCAATAATATCTCCTTTTGTTGTATATGCATAAACCCTATCAGCAAATAATTCATTTTTAACTTGATTTACAAATTCTTGATTATCTCCAAACATTGAATTAATTTCAGTTAATGATTTAAAAAATTGAAATTTTTTCTTTAAATCTTCTTGCATTACATCTCTAGCTTTTCCTTTTTGATAATCCCAATATGCAGTAAGTCCAAAAGACGCTATTTTATCCATATCAAATGTCCTTATTTGTGTTTGAACTAATCTATCATCTGGTCCAAATACAGTTGTATGTAAACTCATATACATATTAGTTTTAGGATTACATATATAATCTTTAAATTTATCATTTATAGGATGATATTCATTATGAATAATACCTAGAGTTTTATAACAGTTTTCTATTTCATCAACCATTATTTTTAATGATAATAAATCATGTATATCAGATAACTTATGCCCTTCATTTAATCTTTTATATATACCATATATATTTTTAGTTCTTACCTTTATCTCATTAGGTATATTTCTATCTTTCAATATTTTTTCGATTTTACATAACATTTCACCTAAACAATCAATACTAGATTCTTCAATTTTTAACTTTTGTTCTTCAACTTTCTTATACATATCAGGTTTTAAATATCTAAGCGATAAATCCTCTAATTCGCTCTTTATTCTATAAGCACCTATATAATAAGCAAGCGGGACAAATATTTCCATCGTTTCAAGCGAATTTTCCTTTTGTTTAAAAGCTGATTTAAATTCTAATGTTCTCATATTATGAAGTCTATCAGCTAATTTAATAATTATTATTCTTACATCTTCTGTTATACCTGTTATTATTTTTCTTGTATTAGCATAATTCTGATCCTGTTTAGATGAAAAGTTAAGTTTAGATAGTTTCGTTACACCATCAACTAAATTCGCAACATTTTCATTGAAAGATTGCGCTATTTCTTCCTTAGTAATATCAGTATCTTCTAAAGTATCATGTAAAAGACCTGCACACACCGTATCCCTATCAGCATGCATTTCACTTAATATATATGCTACATTTAAAGGATGAGTTATATAAGGTTCTCCACTTTGTCTAACTTGTCCACTATGTAATCTTTCGGCATACAAATAAGCTTTTTTTATGATTTCTACTTCTTCTGGATTATAACTTTTAATCTCATTAAGCAAATCATTTAATGTAATATTATTCACAAAACACCTCCTCCTTTTAGATAACAAAAAAACGGCGCAAAAATAATTAATTTTTAACACCGTTTTCATTATCATCATTATTTAAAGAGCAAGCGCATGAAAAAGATATGCTAGAAAAACATTTTATTTCATAATTAATCATAATACTATTTGTATAGTTCATAATACCCACTCCCAAAATAAATTATCACTAATATACAACTTTTATTTATTTAAAGTCAATACTTTTTTTGTAATTAAAATAATTTTTTGAATGAGTTTTACATTTTATTCAGTTCTAAGAGCAATAACAGGGTCTTTCTTAGAAGCCATAATTGCAGGAATAGCTCCACCAATTACAGTAAGTGCCATACTAACACACAATAATAATAATGCATGAATTGGATTCATCTTAGCAACATTATTTAAACTAGTTAAATCGTAAATAATACTGTTAGCTGGGAATATTAAAAGCCTTGCAATAATTAAACCAATTAAACCAGAAGTGACACCTATTATAAATGTTTCAGCATTAAATACTCTAGTAATATCCTTCTTTCTAGCTCCTAAAGCTCTTAAAACACCAATTTCTTTAGTTCTTTCTAAGACAGATATATAAGTAATTATTCCAATCATAATTGATGAAACAATAAGTGAAATAGCTGAAAAAGCAATTAATACAACCGTAATAGCGTCCATTACATTTCCAGACAAACTAGATATCATTGCTCCCATGTCTGTATAAACAATTTTTTGATCATGATTTTTATTATATTCATCTAAATAAGTTGTTATTTCATCTTTAGAATCAAAATCTTTAGGAAAAATATTTATAGCGACAGGTATTTCACTTCCTCCTAAATATCCAAGTAAATTCTTTTTAGTTTCCATGCCAGTTTCATCATCAGTAAATTTTTCACCAGTTAAAACATTATAATCAGCACTTTCTTGTAGTTTTACTATCTTAGATTCTTTATTCTTTTCTATTATATATTTTACCAATTCCTCTGTATACATTATTCCAGAAGAATTAGCCGCTACTATTTTTTTGTCTTCTTTTCCTCTTAAAATACCAACTATCTTTAACGTTTCACCACTATCATACAATGATTTAAAATCAGTATTTAAAGTAAAATAAGAGCCTAATTCTTTATAATAATCATCATTTAAAACCAATTTAAATTCTTTATTAACAATTTCTTCAAATGATATTGAATCTTTTTCACCATCAAAACCTAATGAATTAAGTAAATCTTTATCTAAATTATTTTTACTATTTATCACCAAAACTAATTCATTTTTATTTTCAGGTAGTTTTCCATAAAGTAAATCATAAGTTTCCTCTATTACTGTATTATCATTATTAAACTTTCTAGGATAAGCTAAAGAATTTAAATAAGTAAATTGGAAAGGTGTATACTTATCAGTTATTACATTTATTCCTAAACTTCTAGTATATGAAACGCCACCAATTAAATCATTATCAATTTTTTCTATATAATCTACAAAATCCTTAGTAATAACATTTTTATAAGTCATTTCAGTCATAACAGAAGATTTAGGATAAACTTCTAAATTGTCTGGAAAATCATTACTAGTTTCATACATATCTTTTTGGAGACTTTTTATCGTTTCTTCATCCATATTCATTGACTGTTCACTAATCATTATTGGCATAACTGACAAAGTATCTCTTTCAAACTTTTTAATTTGAATATCAAAACCATTTGATAAAGACAAAATTAAAGCTATACCTATAATACCAATACTAGAAGCAAAAGCAGTAAGTAGAGTTCTTCCTTTTTTGTTTAAAATATTGTTAAATGATAGTTTTAAAGCAGTCATATAAGACATAGCTGTTTTCTTTATTTTAAACTTAGCGTCATTTTTATTGTTTTTAATTGGATTAGAATCTGATATTAATTTACCATCTTTAAGATTTATAATACGGCTAGCATAATCACTAGCAAGCTCAGCATTATGTGTAACCATAATAACTAATTTATCTTTTGATATTTCTTTAATTAACTCCATTATTTGAACAGAAGTAGTTGAGTCTAAAGCACCAGTTGGTTCATCCGCAAGTATTATATCTGGATCATTAGCTAAAGCACGAGCAATCGCAACTCTCTGCATTTGTCCACCTGATAATTGATTTGGCCTTTTATATACATGAGAAGAAAGACCTACTTTGTCTAGTACTTCTAAAGCTTTTTTTCTTCTTTTTTTGACGCTTATACCACTTAAAGTCATACCCATTTCAACATTTTCAAGAACACTTATATGTCCAATTAAATTATAACTTTGAAAAACAAAGCCAATACAATTGTTACGATAACTATCCCAATCATTATCCTTAAATTTTTTAGTTGATTTATTATTTATTATTAAATCACCACTATCATATCTATCAAGACCACCTATAATATTAAGAAGTGTTGTTTTACCTGAACCTGAAGCTCCTAGTATTGCTACAAACTCACTTTTTCTAAATTGTAAGTTTATTCCTTTTAAAGCTTGTTGACTGAAAGAACCAGTATTATAACTTTTTTTAATATTTTTTAATTCTAACATATTACCCTCCTTGGTATTTAAATTATACAAGATAAATTATAAAAAGTATAAGTTTTTCTTAATTTAACATATTTTAACACAATTAATAAAGTAGACTTAAGCCTACTTTACATAATCACAACTAGAACATTTTACTTTGCCATTCTTTTCTGTTAACATTGCGTTGCAATTTGGACATAACTCATTAATTGGTTTATCCCAATATGCAGTTTGACATGTTGGATAATTATTGCAGCCATAAAATACTTTACCTCTTTTACTTTTCTTTTCAATAATCTTTCCTCCACAATTTGGACATTTAGCAATTTCTTCTGGCTCTTCTGTTTTTATATATTTACATTTTGGGTAATTACTACATGCCGTGAATTCTCCAAATCGACCTTTTCTTATTACTAAATCACTACCACAATTTGGACAAACTTCTCCAGTTTTTTGAGCTTCTTTTTTAGGTAATTTTTTTAAAGCATCTTCAACTGTTGGTTCAAAGTCTTTATAGAAATCATCAAGTACTTTATACCAAACAGCTTTTCCTTCTGCTATTTTATCTAAATCATTTTCCATAGAAGCAGTATATTCGACATTAATAATGTTACTAAAAGCTTCTTCTAATTTGTCAGATACTTCAAATCCTAATTCAGTTGGGACAAACCTTTTATCCTCTAAAGTAACATAACCTCTATCTTTAATAACTGACATAGTTTGAGCATAAGTACTAGGTCTACCAATACCTAACTCTTCCATTTCTTTGATTAGTTTTGCTTCTGTATAACGAGCTGGTGGTTTTGTAAAATGCTGTTCTTTTGTTATTTCATTTGAAACAATTACTTTTGACTTATATGTATCAAATGGTGGCAAAGTTGTTTCATTAGCATCTTCAAAACTACTATACACTTTTAAATAACCATCAAATTTAATTATTTGCCCAGTTGCTTTAAATTGATAATTATTATTATCTAGTATAACTGTCGTATTTATTGTTTTAGCATCTTTCATCAATGATGCTAAAGCTCTATAGTATATTAATCTATATAATTTATATTCATCATTTGTTAAATAAGCTTTGATTGATTCAGGTGTTTTATTTATATCTGTAGGTCTAATACCTTCATGCGCATCTTGAACATTTTCAGATTTTTTACTCACCTTAACACTACCGACATATTCTTCACCATAGTTTATTTTAATAAAATCATAAGCACTTTTTACAAAATCTTTTGATACTCTTACTGAATCTGTACGCATATAAGTAATAAGTCCGACAACTTCGTCTTTTACATTTATTCCTTCATATAACTTTTGAGCAACACTCATAGTTTTTTTAGAACTCATATTTAACTTATTAGAAGCATCTTGCTGCATTGTACTAGTAGTATAAACAGGTTTAGATTTTTTTGCTTTTTCTTTTTTATCAACGCTTTCTATATTAAAAGCATTAGATAATTTTTTTAATATTTCAGTAGCTTCTAACTCGTTATGTATTTCTAAATCTTTATGATTATAGTTATAAAGTTCTGCACTAAAATCATTAAAATTAGCAGTTATAGTCCAATATTCTTCACTTTTAAAGTTTTGAATTTCTCTTTCTTTTTCAACCACTAACTTAAGAGCAACACTTTGAACACGACCCGCACTAATACCAGATGTTTTAGCTTTTATAACACGACTTAATCTAAAACCTATTATTTTATCTAAAATTGATCTAGTTTTTTGACTATCAACTAAATTATAATCTATTTTTCTAGTATTATTGAATGCTTCTTTAACAGCGTTCTTAGTTATTTCATTAAAAACAACCCTATCATAATCTGCATCATTTAATTTTAAAGCATCATACAAATGCCAAGAAATAGCTTCTCCTTCACGATCGGGATCGGTTGCTAAATAAACATGCTTAGCATCTTTTACTTCTTTTTTTAAATTATCAATTACTTTCTTTTTACCTTTGATTACTACATAATCTGGTTTAAAATTATTCTCTATATCAACTCCAAAACCATATTTACCTTTTGTAGATAAATCTCTTATATGTCCAACTGATGCGACTACTTTATAGTCTTTTCCTAGATAATTACCGATTGGGATGGTTTTATGAGGGGACTCAACTATTACTAAATTTTTAGCCATATTCCACTTCCTTTTCTTATGCTAAATATTTTATACACTAAAGTTGCAAGAATGTCAACTCCTAATAATATTATACCAATTTAATTTAAAAATTCCTGCTTATTAATAAATTTTTGTAATTTTTTATTTATATAATAATGTCAACCCCTAATAATATTTATCAAAAAATTCCTGATTTAATATAAAAATATGATATAATGTTTATGAGGTGAGTATTTTATGCTTCAAATTAAAAGAATAGATGGAAAAACATTCAATGAATATGTTACAAAAAAACAAATAGAAACCCCTTATCAATGTGATGAATATGGTAAAACTATGCAAGCGGAGGGATACGAAGTTTTGTATGTCGGAATGTTTGATGATAAAAATACTTTAATTGCGGCTTCTTTAATTTTAATTGAAACTAAAGATAAAGTTAAATATGCTCTTGCTCCACGTGGATTTTTACTTGAGTATAATAATATTGAAGTACTTGCTAATTTTACTAAATTAATTAAAAAGTTTTTAGGTGATATGGGAGTAATTGCAGTTAAAATAAATCCTCTTATTATTAGAAATATATATAATAGTAATGGACAACTAATTGAAAAAAATCCTAATTATGAAAATACATTTAATACAATGAAAAAGCTAGGATATATTCATATGGGTTATAATACTATGTTTGAAGCACAAAAGCCTAGATTTGAAGCGATAATTAGTTTAAATAAGCCACACACTGACTTATTTAAAGATGTAAAAAAAGAATTTAGAACTAAAATAAGAAATGCTGAAGAAAATTATATTTCTATTCATAAAAGCAATTTCAATAACTTAAGATATTTATATTTACAAACTAAAAATAAATATCCTAGAGATTTACAATATTTTCAAAATTTATATGCTAGTTTTAAACCAAGCGATAAAATTGATTTCTTTTATGCTAAAATTGATACTGTTAAACTATTAGATCACATGCGTGATAGTTATGCTAAACAAGATTATATTTGCAATCAATTAAGCAAAGATATATTTAATAGTTCACCAGAAGAAAAAATTAACGTAGTTAGTAAAAAAATGGCAGCTGATAATTTACTAAATCAATATAAAAATCAAATGATTGCCGCTACTAATTTATTAAAAAACAGTCCTAATGGTGCTATTGCAGCTAGTGCTCTTGTCGTTAAAAGTGGTAATATGGCCTATGTCATTATGGATGGCATGGATACAGAATTAAAAGCATTTAATGCTAAACACTTACTAATGTGGAAATTAATTGAAAGATATTCTAAGTTAGGTTTTAAAAGATTTAATTTAGGTGGTGTAAGTGATATAACTCTTGAAAACACTAAATATGATGGTTTAAATCAATTCAAAATGAGTTTTAATGCTAATATATTTGAATATATGGGAGATATGGAACTCATTACTAATTCAACTCAATATTTTATGTATGAAAATACTATTATGTTTAAAAATATGTTTAAAGGTAAATAATTAGTAGAAATACTAATTTTTTTTATACAAAAACAAGTGATTTTATTCACTTGTTATTTCGACATTACCTACATCATTTACTACTGTTCCTGCTATAAATTCATATCCTGAAGTATTGTTTATAATATTTCCCCAATTAAAAGAATTTCCTGTTTTGTTTACTATTTTTGTTAAATTAGGGTTTGAAGAACTTCCTTTATAAAATGCACTACTTCCTATATTTGTAACACTTTTAGGTATTGTTATAGTAGTTAATTGATTTTTAGTAAATGCAACTTCCCCTATCGTTTCAAGACCATTTGATAATGTTACACTAGATATTTGATTATTAGCAAAAGCACGCTCACCTATACTTTTTACTGTACTTGGTATTACTACACTTTTTATGTTGCCTAGATGAACAGCAGCAATCTCTCTATCTTCTTTATTACTCATAAATTGGATATTGCTTTTATTTAGCATTGATGTTTCAGTTGATAATGCTTTAGCGTAAAATGCATTATCTCCTATAGCTACTACTGTCTTTCCATCTATTGTAGATGGTATTACGACATCAATTCCTCCTATATTTATATCATAGTCAGTTATTGTTATT
>OBKS01000530.1_pt1 | contig 36281 bp, 27 predicted proteins | sample 1517381 | NCBI WGS metagenome assembly OBKS01 (sample SAMN04571686, study PRJEB22368) | human gut metagenome | biome: human gut; material: stool | host: Homo sapiens | place: Luxembourg | collected 2012-08-03 | reverse complement strand
CCCCGGTGTACCGGGAAAGGAACTGGCGGGTGCGCTCCATCCGGGGATGGTTGATCACCTGCCGGGGGTCCCCCTGCTCCACGATGACGCCGCCGTCCATGAAGATCAGCCGGTCCGCCACGTCCCGGGCGAAGGCCATCTCGTGGGTCACCACGATCATGGTGGTGCGGCGGTCGGCCAGCTGGCGGATGACCCGCAGCACCTCGCCGGTAAGCTCCGGATCCAGGGCGGAGGTGGGCTCGTCGAAGCACAGCACGTCCGGCTCCATGCACAAAGCCCGCTGCTTCTGGCCGCCGGAGAGCTGGTGGGGATAGTGGCCCGCCCGGTCGGACAGGCCCATCTGCTCCAGCAGAGCCAGCCCCCGGTCCCGGATGTCCGCCTCCGATTCGCCGGGCAACTTGGCAAGACGCCTGGCCAGGGTCACGTTTTCCAGGGCGGTGTATTGTGGAAACAGGTTGAAATCCTGGAACACCAGACCGAAATGCAGGCGCTTTTCCCGCAGCTCCCGCTCCCGCACCGGGGGGCGGGACCCGTCCAGCAGGGTCTGGTCCCGCAGGGAGATCACCCCGGCGTCCGGCCGCTCCAGGAAGTTCAGGCACCGCAGCAGGGTGGTTTTCCCGCTGCCGGAGGAGCCGATGACGGACAGCGTCTCCCCTTCCGGCAGGTCGAAGCTCACATCGCGCAGCACCCGGGTGCTGCCGAAGGATTTTTCCAGGTGCGCAACGCTCAGATAGGACATATGCTCCCCCCTTTCAGCGGAAATAGCTCAGACGGCGCTCCAGATACCGGAACAGCAGCGTCAGAAGCCCCACAAACAGCAGATAGTATACCCCGGTATAGAACAGGGGCCAGGTGATCCCGGCGGACTTCACATAGTCCTCACCGGCCTTGGTCAGCTCCACAATGGCGATGATCCGGGCCAGGGACGTGTCCTTCACCAGGGTGATGATCTCGTTGGACATGGGAGGCAGGATCCGCTTCACCACCTGAAGCAGGGTGATTTTGAAGAAGATCTGGCGGCGGGTGAGGCCCAGCACCTGACCGGCCCGCCGGGACGGCCTGGATGCCGCCCCGGTAGATCACGGAGAAATAGCAGGCGTAGTTCAGCACAAAGGCCACGGTGCACGCCAGCATCCGGTTGCTGCCCCAGATGTTGTGACCGAACCACAGGCCGGGGCCGTAGAAAATGATGATCAGCTGCAGCACCAGGGGCGTGCCCCGGATCACCCACACCAGGGCGTCGAACACCGCCCGCACCGGGCGGCAGCGGCTCATGGAGCCCACGGCCACCAGCAGGCCCAGCGGCAGGGAGAACGCCAACGTCAGCCCAAACAGGACGGCGGCCTGGCGCATCCCCTGCAGCAGGGATAGGGTTACGGTCCAGAACATGGCCTTATGCGGCGGGGACCACGATGACCTGGGCGTTGCGGCAGTAGGCGGGGGTGCAGGTCATGGCGGTCTGCACGCCGTCGGTGAGGGTCATGCCGTTCCACACCACGTCGATGGCCTTGCTGTTGAGCTCATTGACCTTCTGGCCCCACTCAATGATGACGAACTCCACGTCCACCCCCAGGCGCTGGGCCACCAGCCGGGCCAGCTCCGCGTCAAAGCCGGTCCACTGGCCGTTGTCGTCCTTATAGTCCATGGGGGCAAACTCCGTGATGCCCACCACCAGGGTGCCCTTGCCTTGGATATAGGCCACGTCGCCGCCGGCGTCCTCGGTATAGCCGGTCTGGGGCATCTCCGCCAGTAGGTCCTCCCGGATGCCGAACTGCTGGGCCAGGGCCTGGGTGGTGCCGTCCTGATAGGCCTCGGCCAGAACGGAGGTGATGAAGTCGGCCAGGTCAGAGCCCTGGCGGCAGCCGATGCCGTACTCCTCCTGGGTGAGGCTGTCGGTATAGGTCAGGTCGGGATAGCTGGTGTCCGGCCCGATCATGGCCCCGGCCATCAGCAGGTCGATGACGGCGGCGTCGGAGGTACCGGCGGCCACCTCCATCAGGGCGGCGGCCTGATCCTGGACACTGTTGACGGTCCAGCCCTTCTCCTTGGCCACCTCCTCACCGGCGGACCCGGCCTCCACGGCGTAGACCATGGTTTTCTCGTCGGCGTCGGTGTTGGTGTTCTTCGGGCCGCAGGCGGCCATGGCGGCGGTCATAGCCAGCAGCAGGAGCAGGCACAGCCCGCGGCGGATGGTATTTTTCATGATTTCCTCCATTCCCCGGCCCCTATCACCGGGCGATTTAGTATGCTAATACGCTACCACACTACCGAGATAAAGTAAAGATGGGAAAAGCCACAAATTTGTCCGGCGGCGGCTGCGTAATTTGCACGAACGACACAAAATGGCAAAAAGTACGCGCGACACGGACAAATGCCTGCGATTTGGACGGACGGCAGCGGGGCATGCTAAAGGGGAGAGGAGGCGCGCATGGACATTTTTGACGGATTGACCGCCCTGGGCGGACTGTGCCTGTTTCTGTTCGGCATGCAGATCATGGCGGAGGCGCTGCAGCGCCGGGCCGGGGGACGGCTGGAGGGCCTGCTGCGGCGGATGACTCGCAGCCGCTGGGCGGGATTTTTCACGGGCCTGGCGGTGACGGCGGCGGTGCAGAGCTCATCGGCGGCCATGGTGATGGTGGTGGGCTTCGTGAACTCCGGCATGCTGACCCTCCGCCAGGCGGTGGGGGTCATCATGGGCACCAACGTGGGCACCACGGTGACGCCCTGGCTGCTGAGCCTGGGAGGTCTGGAGGGCGGCGGCGCCCTGGGGCGGCTGCTGCGCCCGGCGGGCTTTGTGCCCCTGCTGAGTCTGTGGGGCATTGCGGCGTATCTGGCCGGAAAGGGCAGCCGCCGGGACACCGGCCAGGCCCTGCTGGGCTTTGCCGTTCTGATGCAGGGCATGGAGATCATGACCGCCGCTGTATCGGGCCTGGCCCGGGCGGAGGGGTTCCGGCAGCTGTTCACGGCCTTCGGCAGCCCCCTGCTGGGGGTGCTGGCCGGGGCGGTGCTGACGGCGGTGATCCAGTCCAGCTCCGCCTCGGTGGGGATATTGCAGGCCCTGGCCGCCAGCGGACAGGTGACGGTGGGGGCCGCCATCCCCATCGTCATGGGCCAGAACATCGGCACCTGCGTGACGGCGATGCTGTCCTCCGTGGGGGCCAGCCGCAGCGCCCGGCGGGCGGCTCTGGTGCATCTGCTGTTCAACCTGGCCGGGGCGGGTATCTGGCTGGGGGTGTTCTGGCTGGTGAAGGCGCTGGCGGCTCCGGCCATTCTGGACCGGGCCGTGACCCTGCCGGGGGTGGCCGTTATCCACACGGCCTTCAACCTGCTGTGTACGGCGGCGCTGTTTCCGGCGGCGGGCCTGCTGGAGCGGGCGGTGCTGCGGCTGTTGCCCGGAGAGGAGACGCCCTCCGCGGAGCCGGATCCCCGTCTGCTGGCGGCTCCGGCGGCGGCCCTGGAAAGGTGCCGGGAGCTGACCCTGGAAATGGCGGACCTGGCCCGGGACAACCTGCGCCGGGGGATTCAGGCCCTGACGGAGGTGCACCCCGACTCGGCCCGGGAGCTGCGGCGGCAGGAGGAGCGCATCGACGGCCTGGAGGACGCCCTGGGCACGTTTCTGGTGCGGCTGGGCGGACGGACCCTGACCCGCCGGGACAGCGCCCGGGCGGCGGAGCTGCTGATGTTGATCGGGGACCTTGAACGCCTGGGAGATCACGCCATGAACCTGCTGGAAAGCGGGGAGGAGCTGCGGGACCGGAAAATTGAGCTGCCGCCGGAGGACCGGCGGCAGCTCCGGGTGCTGACGGAGGCGGTGGAGGAGATCGCGGACCTGGCGTTGGCGGCCTTCCGCCGGGAGGACGCCGCCGCCCTGGGGCAGGTGGAGGCCCTGGAACAGGTCATCGACGGCCTGCGGCAGCGGCTGCGGGCCCGGCGCATCCGGGAAACGCAGCCGGGGGAGGGGGCCATGGAGCTGAGCTTCGTGTGGTCGGACGTGCTGACGGACCTGGAGCGGGCGGCGGACCACTGCTGCAACATCATGGAGTGCGTGGCGGATCTGTCCGCCGGGAACCGGAATCTCCATGCCGCCCAGCTGGCGGTCCGGCAGCGGGATCCGGCCTTCGACAGCCGGGTCCGGGCTTATGAGCAGAAGTATCGAATATAAAAAGCCTGTGTATTCGGTGCAATTGCACCGAATACACAGGCTTTTTTTATCCGTTCAGCAGGGCCAGCTGGTAAAAGGCCACGGCGCTGGCGGCGGCCACGTTCAGGGAATCCACCCCGTGGGACATGGGAATTTTCACGGTATAGTCGCAGGCGGCGATGGTGGAGGAGGCCAAGCCGTCCCCCTCGGTGCCCAGCACCATGGCCAGCTTCGGCTCCGCCAGCAGGCGGGGATCGTTCAGGGTCAGGGAGTCGTCCCGCAGGGCCAGGGCCACGGTTTTGAAGCCCAGCTCATGCAGCAGCTCCGGCCAGCGCTCCCCCTCCGGCAGATACGTCCAGGGCACCAGGAACACGTTGCCCATGCTGACCCGGGCCGCCCGGCGGTACAGGGGGTCGCTGCCGGCGGCGGTCAGCAGCACCGCGTCCACGTTCAGAGCGGCGGCGGACCGGAAAATGGCCCCGATGTTGGTGGGATTCATGATGTTTTCCAGCACGGCAATGCGCCGGGCATTGGCGCAGACCTCCGCCACGGAGGGGAGCCGGGGCCGCCGCATGGCGCACAGCATCCCCCGGGTCAGGTGGAAGCCCGTCAGCTGGGTCAGCACCGGCAGGTCCGCCGCGTATACCGGGATATCCGCCGGGCAGCGGGCCAGCACCTCCGCGCCTTTTCCCTCGATGTGCTTGCGCTCCATCAGGAAGGACACCGGCGTGCACCCGGCGTCCAGAGCCCGACCGATGACCAGGGGACTCTCCGCCACGAACAGGGCGTTCTCCGGGTCGGCCCGGTTCACCAGCTGGTTTTCCGTCAGCCGGGCGTAGATATCCAGCTCCGGGGCGGAAAAATCGGTGATTTCGATGATATGGGCCATGTTACTTGGCTTCTCTTGCCCGGCGGGCGGCTTCCTCCCGCTGGCGGCAGATGTCGGCCCAGCTGGGGATCTTTTTCAGCACCTCGTTCAGGTCCGCCAGGGCGGCGGGAATGTCGATGTTCTGGGGACAGACCCGGGCGCACTGGCCGCAGCCCACGCAGGCGGCGGGACGCTTGTCCTCCGGCAAAGCCTCCACCCGCATGCCGATGTTGAAGTTGGGGGAGAACTTGGCCTCGTTATACAGCTTCAGCAGCATGGGAATGTCCAGGCCCATGGGGCAGCCGTCGCAGCAGTAGCGGCAGGCGGTGCAGGGCACGGCGCCGTACATGCCCTGAGCGATGTCCAGCAGGACCTTCTCCTCCTGGTCCGTCAGGGGGCGGCGTTCTTCAAAGGTGCGGACGTTGTCCTCCATCTGGGCGGGGGTGGTCATGCCGCTGAGGATCATCTGGACCCCCTCCACCCCCTGGAGGAAGCGGAAGGCCCAGGCAGCGGTGGACTCCTCCGGCCGCAGGGCGTGGAGCTCGGACTCCGCCTCCGGCGTCAAGGAGGCCAGGCGGCCGCCCCGGACAGGCTCCATGACCCAGATGGGGATGCTGTACCGTCGCAGCAGCTCGCACTTGGCCTTGGCGTCCTGCATGGTCCAGTCCAGATAGTTCAGCTGGATCTGACAGAACTCCATGTCCTTGCCGTAGCGGGACAGGAAGTTCTCCAGCAGCTCCAGCCCGCCGTGAGAGGAGAAGCCCAGGTGACGGATGCGGCCGTTCTTCTTCTGCTCCAGGAAATAGTCGATGATGCCCCAGCGGGGATCGGTATAGGTCTCGATGGACTTCTCGTACACATTGTGCAGCAGGTAGAAGTCGAAATACTCCACGCCGCACTTCTGGAGCTGCTCCTCAAAGATGGCGGCGGGATCGTAGCTGTCGCTGATCTGGTGGCCGGGGTATTTGGTGGCCAGATAGAAGCTCTGGCGGTCATAGTCCTTCAGCACCCGGCCGATGACCCGCTCGGACATGCCGCCGTGGTAGGGATAGGCGGTGTCGAAATAGTTGACGCCGTGGTCCATGGCATAGCGGACCATGTCCGCCGTGGTCTTTTCGTCGACGTCCGCCGGGCCGCCGCCGGGAACCAGCGGCAGACGCATGGTGCCGAAGCCCAGCAGGGACAGCTTCTCTCCGTGAAAATCGGTGTAGATCATGTAAGGTTCCTCCTTGGTTGGGATGTTTCCCCCATTATAGCACGGAGGGAAAGGACCCTGCAAGGCGGATTTTCACCCCGGGGGGCGGTCTTACAGGAAAAATTCCTCCGGCTCCGCCGGGCGCATGATGGACACCTCATAGGCGGTGCGCTCCTGTCCCACGCCGTCCACGGTTTTCGTGTAGCCCCGGCTCTGGACCCGGCCCTCCACCGTCAGCCGGGAGCCCACCGGCAGGATGGCCGTCTGCTGGGCGATGGCGCCCCAGGCAATGCAGGGCAGATAGTCCGCCCGGCCATACCGGCGGTTCACCGCCAGGATCAGGTCGCAGATTTCCCGGCCCAGAGGCGTCCGGCGCAGGGTGGGAGTTTTGCACAGAATGCCGGAGAGCTGAATCTGGTTAAAGGGGGCCGCGCCGCCGGGGACCAGCTCCCGGACGAACACGGAGATCACCAGCCGGGGACCCTGGCCGCTGCGGTTGTTGAAGGAGCGCAGCTGGCCGGTAAGGGTCAGCACGTCCCCGGTATGTACGGGGTGGGCCTCCAGCAGCGGCCGGGGCAAAATCACCGGCAGCCGGTCCTCCTGGCCGGAAAGCCGCTCCACCGACAGGGGAAAGCGGTAAAAGCTCTCGCCGTGGTTTATGTGGGACAGCTCCGGCTCCCCGGCGGCCCGCCCGCACAGGCGCACGCGGTTGAAGTTGTTGTCCATAGTCATCCTCCTCGTTTGTTGAAGCTGGTCCAGCTTATGCCGGAGCGGCACAAAATAGACCCTTTTCAAACCGGGAAAAGTATGCGATAATAGCGGGGAAAAGGAGGAATTGCCCATGCGATACAAGGGAAAGGTCTATCGGCCCCCCAGCGAGGCCTACAGCCTCATCATCCAGGTGACCTACGGGTGCAGCCACAACCGCTGCGCCTTCTGCGATATGTATGACGATAAGCGGTTTGCCCTGCGGCCCATGGAGGAGATCCGGGAGGATTTCCGCCTGGCCCGGCAGGTATACCGCCGGGTGGAGCGGGTGTTTCTGGCCGACGGCGACGCCCTGATGCGGAAAACCGATGAGCTGCTGGAGATTCTGGCCATGGTATACAGCCTGTTTCCGGAGTGCCAGCGGGTGACGTGCTACGCCTCGCCCCGGAGCCTGCAGGTGAAAACCGATGACGAGCTGCGTCAGCTGCGGGAAAACGGACTGAAAATGGTGTATATGGGCCTGGAATCTGGCTGTGACGCGGTGCTGGAGCGGATGCGCAAGGGCCACACCGCCGCGGCCATTGTGGCGGCGGGGCAGAAGGCCCGGCAGGCGGGCCTGGCCCTGTCGGTGACGGCCATTTCCGGGCTTGGCAGCCGGGAGCTGCTGCGGGACCACGCCGTGGACACCGCCCGGGCCCTCAGCGCCATGAAGCCGGAATATATCGGCCTGCTGACGCTGATGGTGGAGCCGGGAACGCCGCTGGAGCAGTGGGTCCGGGAGGGCAGCTTCCGGGTGCTGGGCCCGGCGGAGATTCTGCAGGAGACGGCCCTGCTGCTGGACCACATTGACAGCGAGGGCAGCGTATTCCGGATGAACCACGCCTCCAACTACCTGACCCTGAAGGGGACCCTGAACCGGGACCTGCCCGCCCTGCGGCAGCAGGTGCAGGAGGGCCTCATGGGTCACGGCCTGCGGCCGGAGAGCTGGCGGGCCCTGTAAAAAACGAACGCACCCCCTGTATCCCACGGGATACAGGGGGTGGGCGTTTATTCTTCTGAAGATTCTTCCGGCACCTCCGGTGCTTCCGGCGCTTCCACCGGTTCGGCTGCTTCCGGCGCTTCCGCCGGTTCGGCGGTTTCCGGGGCTTCGGCGGGCTCCTCCGCCTGGGCGGCTTCCCGGGCGGCCACGATGTTCACATACAGCTCCTCCGGCTTGTGGGGGTGGAGCCTGATGTTGTAAAACAGCACCGCCAGGGCGGCGATCATCAGCACCAGGCTCAGCACCTGGGACACCCGGATGGGCTGGCCGGCGATGGTCCAGTCGAACAGATACAGGCTGTCGGTGCGTAGACCCTCGATCCAGAAGCGGCCCACACCGTACCACAGGAAGTAGAAGCAGGTGTTCTCACCGTCGAACCGCCGGGCCTTGGATACCACAAAAACGATCAGCAGCAGGCCGATGACGTTCCACAGGCTCTCGTACAGGAAGGTGGGATGTACCTCCACTAGTTCCCCAGCAGTGGTGGTCAGCTGCATGCGCCAGGGCAGGGTGGTCTCCGCGCCGAAGGCCTCCCGGTTCAGGAAGTTGCCCCAGCGGCCGATGGCCTGGCCGATGAGCAGACCCATGACCACCAGGTCCATCATGGCCCCCAGCTTGATGTGGCGGCTGCGGCAGAGAATGATGGCCACGATCACCACGGCGATGACGCCGCCGTAAATGGCCAGGCCGCCGTCCCAGATGGCGATGGCCTTGGACCAGCTGAAGTGGCCCTCATGGTCCTTGAACTCGCTGAGATAGAACAGAACATAGTATAGCCGGGCCCCCACGATGGCCGAGGGGATGCCCCACAGCAGCCCGTCGATGAGGTCATCCTCCCGGATGCCGTATTTGGTGCGCTGGCGCATGCACCACCACAGGGCCACCAGCATACCCAGGGCGATGAGGATGCCATACCAATAGATGCCGTTGCCGATGTCGATGGCCTTGGAGCTGATGGTGATGGCCCAGTCGCCAAAAAGCCCCGGGAAGCGGATGGGGCTGTCGGTCATGATCTTCATAATGTCACTCCTTGCTCAGAAAACTTCCTCTATTATACCGCAGAGCGGGGCCGTTGAAAAGCCCTATTTTTCGGAGGAAGGGGAGCAATCAGGCGGTCCGGTATTTCCGCCGGAGCCACCGGGCCAGCAGGAAGCCGCCTGCCGTCAGGGCGGCGCAGAGCAGGAAGTCCGGGATCTGGGACAGGATCAGCGCCTGTCTGTACCGGGAGGAGAGATCGGTGAAGATCGGACTTGTGCTGAGCCCCTCCAGCCACTGGGGATCGACGGATCCGAAGTCCGCGATGCCGCCCAGCCGGAAGCCCGCAGCCAGAGTGGCGGCGATCCGGACCAGGCCCAGGATCCCTATCAGCGACATCAGGTATCCGGAGACGAAGCCGTATGTACGCCAGAAGCGGGCAAAACCGCTTTTCCTCGGCCCGGCGGAGGTGGGAGCGGGGTCCGTCTGTTCATCGTCCAGCAGATAGTCCACCGTGACGCCCAGCAGACGGCCGATGGCCAGGAGCTTGTTGGTGTCGGGCAGGGACTCGCCCGTTTCCCACTTGCTGACGGCCTGACGGGACACGTCCAGCTGCTGGGCCATCTGTTCCTGAGACAGGCCGGCTTTGCGGCGCAGGTCGATGAGCTTTTCACACAGGGTCATAGAGAATGCCTCCTTTGATGTTGATGGCGTCAGCATACCGAAAAAGGCCGCAACTGTCCACCAAGTGGGGCTGGAAGTTCCGCAACCGACGGTTGCGGGCCGTTTTTTTCAGCCCCAGAGCTGGCGGGAGAGGTCCTGGGCCAGCTTTTCCACCACGCCGGGAGCGTAGGGCAGGGGCAGTCCGGCGGCGGCCAGGGTCTCGGCGTAGGTCCTGCTGCCGCCGGAGGCACACAGGGCGTGATACCGGGCCCAGCCGTCTGCGGGGTCGGCGTCATAGGCAGCCTTCAGCTGCTGGGCGCAGACGATGGACAGAGCGTAGCTTACCACATACCGGGGGAACATGTACAGGGCCATGTTGGTGAACAGGTCGCACCCGGCCAGCACCTGCTGCCGCCAGGGCTCGTTGTTCCGGCTGCGGCCGAAGGACTTCTCAATGCGGTCGAACTCCTCTGCCCACTGGGCCAAAGAGGCGTCCGGATGCTCATAGAGCCACGTCTCAAAGGTGTGGATGGAGCAGAAGGCGCACAGCTCCTTGATGACGCCATAGCGGTGCTCCGCCAGGAACTGTCCGGCGTGGTCGCCGAAGAAGTCCCGGGCGTAGGGCTGGGCCAGCAGCTCCATGGTCTTGGAGTGGACCTCCGCCAGATCGGGACTCAGCCCCACATAGTCCGCCAGAGGCTGGCTGCGGATGGAGAGATACCCCTGGAGCCCGTGGCCCAGCTCGTGGGTGTATACGGTGACGTCGTCGGAGGTGCCGTCGCAGTTGGCAAAGACAAAGGGCATGTCATAGGGCGCGCCCAGCATCTCGCAGAAGCCCATGCCGGAAATTTTATTGGGAGAGCCAGTCACGTCCAGCAGGTCGTGGCGGACCATCTCGTCGAAAAATGCACCTGCCTCGGGGCTAAGGCTGTGATACATCCGGTGGGCGGCCCGGGGCAGCTCCTCCGCCGCCACGGGGACAGCGTTGCCCTCCGGGAACACCAGCGCCCGGTCATAGGGCAGCAGCGCCTCTACCCCCAGGCGCTGGCGCTGTTCCTCCTGGAGACGCAGATACAGGGGGGCGATGTGGGTCTGCACCTGGCGGCAGAATTCGTCCAGCTCCGCCCGGCCATAGCCCAGGCGCTGCTGGGCCAGGTCACCGTAATCGGCGAAGCTGTCGAAGCCGTTGGCCCGGGCCAGATCGATGCGGGCATGGACCAGCTGCCGCAGGATGTCCTCCAGCTGTCCGGCGTTTTCCAGCACCGTCTGCTGCTGGGCGTCATAGGCGGCCTTGCGGCGCGCCCGGTCCCGGCTGGCCAGAGCGGCCCGCAGCTGTCCGCCGCTGAGCAGCTCCCCATGGACCGGGTACCTGGCGGAGGCCGTCAGCTGCTGATACAGGGCCGTCAGCTGGGAGATGCGGGCCTGCAGGTCCCTGCCCCCGGCGTGGATCCGGTGGTCCAGGGTCAGCAGGCGGCGCAGCTGAGGGCCGAAGGCCCGGTCCAGCGCCGGGGCATAGGGACTTTCGGCAATGGCGGCGGCCAGGGACTGGCTGTCCAGGCTGCCCTCCAGACGGGGCAGGGTATCCTGCAGCTCCGTCTGGTAAAATTCGTCGGTGACGTCGTGGAAGGCCCGGATGGTGGCAATGCTCTGGCACAGGCCCACCTCCTGCTGCAGGGCGTCCCGCTGGCGGACGATCTCCACCAGCTCCTCCGGGCTTTGGGCCTCCCTGGCCCGGCGGGTCAGGGCGTCGTACCGGGTCTGAAGGGCCTCCACGTTCGGGCTGGTATAGGGAATATCAGAAAATTTCCAATTCTCGTTCATAGCGTCACTCCTTTGGATAGATGATGGACAGGGCCATGCGCTCCGGGCGGATGTTGTCCCGGATAAAGTCCAGCAGATCCTGCTGGGTAATGGAATCGTACACCTCCGGGAAGCGGAAGGGATCGTATCCCTGGAAGCAGCCCTCGGACACGGTGGAGGCGATGGCCTCGAAGGAGTTCAGGCTCTTGATGGATGCGCCGAAGCTGGCCCGGCGGAGCCGCTGGACATAGGCCGGGTCCACTCCCTCCCGGACCACCCGGCGTGCCTCGTCCAGAACGGCCTGCTGCACGGCCTCGGGATCGTTGCTGTCGCCGCCGCAGAACACATAGGCGGCTCCCGGCAGAAGGTCATAGGCGCTGTCGAAGGTGCCGTTGATCAGCCCCTGACTGTACAGCCGGGTGAACAGGGGGCTGGACTCGCCCATGAGCACGTCACAGGCCAGGTCCCCCAGAATGTCCAGGCGCATGCGGTCCGGCCCCTCCGGCACCGGGGGGCACTTGAAGCCCAGCAGGAAGGTGGGCATGGCCACCTCCATCCGGTCCTCAATGCGGGCCATGTGGGGGGTCAGGTCCTCCTCCCGGCCATAGTCCCGGGGGATCACGGGGCCGCTTTCCCGGGGCAGAATTTCCCGGGCAGCCCGGAGAACCTCCTCCGGGTCCACGTCGCCCACCACCACCAGGCACATATTGGCGGGGGTATAGAAGGCCTTGTGGCAGTCGTACAGGGTCTGGGCGGTGATCTGGCGGATGCTCTCCACGGACCCGGCCACGGACTGGCGGACGGGGCTGTGGCGGTACAGGGCCTGCATCATCTGGCGATAGACCTGCCACTCGGGGTTGTCCTCGATCATGCCGATCTCCTGGCCGATGATGCCCTGTTCCTTCTCCACGCTCTCATCGGTGAAATAGGGCACAGACACGAAGGACAGCAGTATCTCCAGATTTTCGTAAAACTTCTCCGTAGAGTCAAAATAGTAGCACGTAATGGCGTTGGAGGTGAACGCATTGGGCTCCGCGCCGTTTTTCGCCAGCTCCTGCAGGGCGTTGCCGTCCTTCGTGTCGAACATCTTGTGCTCCAGATAGTGGGCGATGCCCGCCGGAGTGTCCAGCCACTGTCCCTTCAGCTCAAAGCGCATATCCATGCCGCCGTAACGGGTGGCAAACAGCGCGTACTTTCGGGAAAAGCCCTGCTTCGGCACGATGCACACCGGCAGTCCGTTGTCCAGCGTCTCCCATATCACTTCCTCGCCGATGCGGGGATACAGCTTCTTGTCCATGTTACGCCTCCTCCTTTCCCCGCAGGAAGTACACCGTATCCGGCTTCACCGTCTGTGCCGCCGCCACGATGCGCTCCTTTGTCACCTGCTCCAGCGCCGCGGCCAGCTCCTCCGGTGTCTCCTCGACCCCAGCCGCGATCTGGCCCAGATAGAAATTCTCCAGCGCACCCTGAGAGTCCGACAGTGACAGCAGCGACGCGCGGATGGCCTGCAGAGCACCCTCCTGCTCCCAGTCCTCCCAATCGCCCTGCTGCACTGCCTGCAGCTGGCGGCCGATCTCCGCCTCCGCCCGTTCAAAGTCCGCGGTCTCCACGCCGCTGGACACGGTCAGAATGTTCTTGCTGCGGGCATAGCTGCTGGAGGCATAGTAGCACAGGCTCAGCCTCTCCCGCACGTTCAAAAACAGCTTGGAGTTGCTGGTGCCGCCGAAAATCAGATTTGCCAGCACCATGGCCGGATAGTCGTCGCTGCTGCAGCGGTAGCCCATGGCCAGCTTGCCCTGGGTCACGTCCATCGTCTCCACGATCCGCCGGGGCGTATCCGGTGCCTGTATGCGCTGCACCTCCGGCAGCGCCGTCTGGGCGCCGCGGGGCAGCGCCGCCAGCGCCGTGAGCACTGCGTCCTCCACACGCTGCGCCTCCGCGCTGCCGCAGTAGATGACCTCCACCCGGCTGGACGCCATCAGCTCCTGCCCGTGGACATACAGTGACTGGTTGGTGATACGCCCGGCCGTCTCCTCGTCTCCCAGGCGCAGCACGCTGTACGGCTCGCCGGCGCACATCTCCTGCATGAGCCGGATATCCGCCCAGTCACGCTTGTCGTTCTTCAGGCCCCGAATGGCGTCGATCAGGTTGGCCTTTTCGCTCTCCACATAGCTGCTCAAAAAACGTCCCCCGTGGGTCACAGGGTCCAGCAGCAACTCGCCAAGCATCGCCGACACAGGCTCCAGCAGCTTCTCGCCGTGGGGCGTGAAGGCGTCGTCGATAAAGCCGGCAGCAAAACCCACACACTGGCGCTCACCCTTTTTGCGGACGGTATAGTCGATATTGGCGCCGTACAGCGTATCCAGCGCGGCGGACAGGCTCTCCATATCCGGGCAGCGGACGGTACCCCGCCGCAGCACAGCGGGCAGCAGCGCGTTGGCCGCCGCTGTCTCTCTCTGCAAAGGTGCGATCAGCTGCACGGTCATGCGGCTGGTTTTGAAGCGTTGTGCGGGCAGATACGTCAGAAACACGTCCTGCATGATCTCCCGTCGATTATCAAACATAGTCAGTACCTCCGGTGCAAATACTCATTCAGTGTATAGTATACACCAAACTTTTCCAAAAGAAAAGAGGGCGTTTTTCAAAAGACGCAAAAGACACAAGTATCCCCCGGCGAAGCCGGGGGATACTCACATATTCTTCCTGATGCTGCTCAGTGCTGTCTTTTCCAGTCGTGACACCTGCGCCTGTGAGATGCCGATCTCGCTGCTGACCTCCATCTGCGTCTTCCCCTGGCAGAACCGCAGCGCCAGTATGCTCCGCTGCCGCGGGTCCAACCGGGCTATGGCGTCCTTCAGCGCGATGCGGTCCAGCCAGCTCTCGTCGGTATTCTTCTCGTCCCGCACCTGGTCCATGACGCACACCGTGTCCCCGCTGTCGGCATACAGCGGCTCGTACAAACTCACCGGATCGCTGAACGCGTCCATGGCAAACACCACGTCCTCCCGCGGAATGTCCAGATACCGCGCCAGCTGCTCCACCGTGGGCTCCCGCTGCGTCTCCACCAGCAGCGCCTCACGGGCCCGCAGGATCTTGTAGGCCGTGTCCCGCATACTGCGGCTGATCCGCAGGGCGCTGTTGTCCCGCAGATAGCGGCGTATCTCCCCCACGATCATGGGCACGCCGTAAGTCGAAAACCGCACCGGCTGCTCCACATCAAAGTTGTCGATGGCCTTCATCAAACCGATGCACCCCACCTGGAACAGGTCGTCGGCGCTCTCGCCCCGCCCCGCGAACCGCTGCAGCACCGACAGCACCAGCCGCAGATTGCCGCAGATCAGCTGCTCCCGCGCCGCTGTATCACCTGCGTGGGCGCGGCGCAGCAGCGCCGTCATCTCATCGTTTTTCAGCACAGGCAGCTTCGCTGTGTTGATGCCGCTGATCTCCACTCTGCCCCGCATGACGCCACCTGCCTCTTTCGTGATAGTGGCAGTATTTCCCGCCGGTGCGGCGGTTATTCTCCCCGGCGAAAAGCCCTAAGATCCGACGGTATGGGACAGCCTCCGCCGCGCATATCCTGACGGCAGGAGGTGACACCGATGCTGTGCAAATTTTCGCTGCTGCGGCGCAAAGAGGTCATTAACCTGTGCGACGGCTGCCGCCTTGGCTGCGTAGGCGACGTAGAGGTCACGGTGCCGGAGGGCTCCGTCAAGGCGCTGATCGTCTTCGGTCCCTGCCGGTTCTTCGGGCTGTTCGGCCGGGGCGAGGATTACTACATCCCCTGGGAGTGCGTCCAGAAGTTCGGCGATGACATCATTCTGGTGGATAAACCCTTCCGCCGGGACCCGCCGCCACCGCCCCGCCGTAAAAAGGGTTGGCTTTTCTGAACCATGCTTGTTAACAGCTTCTTATCACACGATCGGATTTGTTGCAGGTTCTTCTGAAATTTGTCATATGAGCGCATGATTTTCACACATCAACCCTCCATTTTTGCCGATTTTATGTGGAAAAATGTCGAAAAAGGAATTGACTTTACGGCGAAAATGCGGTATAGTAACTTTCGCTACATACAGTAGGGTATTGTAGGGGTTGAAAACACTACCGCGAGGCGCAGACTGCGTCCCGCGTTTTTACCCCTACTTAATTTTTTTGCTTTTTACCGTTTGGAGGTGTATTCCGTGGCATATATGCGGCTGGGCGATCTTTTGGTCTCCTCCGGTATCATCACCGGCGAGCAGCTGGAGCAGGCCCTGGCCCTGCCCCGCGAGGACGGCCAGCGTCTGGGCGATGTTCTCATCCGGCAGGGGGTTATCTCCGAAGCGCAGCTCATTGACGCGCTGCGTGTGCAGCTGGGCGTGGACTTCGTGGACCTGACCGCCGTGTCCATTCCCGTGGAGCTGGCCAAATACGTCCCCCGGAACCTGGCCAAAAAGTTTCTCGTGGTCCCGGTAAAGCTGGTGCAGGACCGCCTGTACCTGGCCATGCACGACCCCCTGGACTTTGTGGCCCAGGACGAGGTCAAGACCGCCTCCCGCAAACGCATCATCCCCATGATCGCCACCCGCAAGGCGGTGGAGCAGGCCATCGAGCGCCTGTATGGCAGCGAGGGCACCGCCCGCGTCATCGAGGAGATGAAGCGCGAGGCCGGTGCCGGCGAGGACATCATCCCCGCCCAGATGGCCCGGGACACCGCCGACCCGGAGGCCTCCGCCCCCACCATCCGCTTTGTCAACTCCCTGATCGAGCGCGCCTTCACCGAGCGCGCCAGCGACATCCATCTGGAGCCCCAGGAGGGTGAAATGCTGGTGCGTATGCGTATTGACGGCCTGCTGCAGCGTGTGCTCACTGTGCCCGCCGATCTGCAGAACACCGTCATCTCCCGCCTGAAGATCATGGGCGGCATGAATATTGCCGAGCACAAGGTGCCCCAGGACGGCCACGCCATGTTCTCCGTCCGGGGCCACAGCCTTGACCTGCGTATCGCCTCCATGCCCACCGTTTACGGTGAGAAGATCGTCCTTCGCCTGCTGGACAAGTCCGCCCAGGTGCTGGACAAGTCCGTCCTCGGGCTGGAGGGCCGCGACCTGGACAACTACAACGCCCTGCTGAAAAACACCAGCGGCGTGGTGCTGCTGGTGGGCCCCACCGGCTCCGGCAAGTCCACCACCATGTCCAATATGCTCCGCGACCTGTCCAGCGACGCGCTGAACATCGTCACGCTGGAGGATCCGGTGGAGTACCACCTTCCCGGCGTGAACCAGTGTCAGATCAACGAAAAGACCGGCATGACCTTTGCCAGCGGCCTGCGCGCGATCCTGCGTCAGGACCCGGACATCATCGCCGTGGGCGAGATACGCGACGGTGAGACGGCCTCCATCGCCATGCGGGCAGCCATCACCGGCCACCTGGTCTTCTCTACCCTGCACACCAACGACGCCGTCTCCGCCGTCCACCGTCTGGAGGACATCGGCGTGGAGCCCTGGTTGGTGTCCAGCGCCCTGCGGGGCGTGGTCAGCCAGCGTCTGGTCCGCAAGCTCTGTCCCCACTGCAAAACGGCTTACCGTCCCTCTGCCGAGGAGCTGCTTCTTCTCGGCCTGCCCGAGGACAGCGACGTCACCTTCTACAAGGGCGCCGGCTGCCCCGAGTGCCGCCATTCCGGCTACATCGGCCGCCGCGCCGTGTTCGAGATACTGCTGCTCAACAGCCGCCTCCGCCGGCGCATCAGCCACGGCGCCGACGGCGACGAGTTGCTGGCCGCCGCCCGGCAGGACGGCTTCACCACCCTGCGGGAAAGCTGCCGCGAGCTGGTGCTTGCCGGCGTCACCTCCGCGGCGGAGGCCGCCCGCGTCATCAACACCGCCGCCGAGACCTGATTTCACAGAAAGGAGCGCCCCGCGCCCATGACCACATTCCGTTATAAAGGCCAGACCGCCGGCGGCGCGAAAGTCTCCGGTGTGCTCCGCGCCTACGATGAATTTGAGGCGGCGGACAAGCTCCGCGAGAGCGTTGCCATCATCACGAAGCTGGAGGCCGTTCCCGAGAAGAAGGAGAGCGTGCTCTCCCGCCCCGTGGCCTTCCGGGTCAAGGAGAAAGAGCTGGCGCTCCTGTGCTCCCAATTCGCCATCATTCTGGCCTCCGGGCTGTCGGTGGAGCGCTGCGTGTCCATGGTAGCCGCCCAGACGAAGAACAAATACCTCCGCCGGATGCTGGATAAGGTCTCCGAGGAGGTGGGCGCGGGCTACTCCCTTGCCCAGAGCTTCGGGAACAACGCCCCCTACCTGCCCAAAACCTTTACCGAGACGCTGCGCGCCGGCGAGCAGTCCGGCACGCTGGAGAGCTGCTTCCAGCGTCTGCATGCCTACTACGACCGTTCCGCCAAGACCAGGGCCAAGATCGTCAGCACCCTGACGTACCCTGTGATGGTCATCATCGTGGCCATCGTCGTCTTTGTCATCATCATCGCCGTGGCGGTCCCCGCGTTCACGGACGCCTTCACGGACCTGGGCTCCGGCAGCCTTCCCGGCGTCACCAGAGCCCTGATGGCCGTCAGCGCCTTCTTCACCAAGTGGTGGTGGCTGGTGCTGGGCGTTCTGGCCCTGCTGGTCATCGCCTACCTGACCTTCCGCCGCACGGAGCGCGGCCGCGCCGCGCTTGCCGCCTGGAGCCTGACGCGCGCCCCGCTGCGCCGCATACACTCCATGAACGCCGCCGCCCAGTTCGCCCACAGCATGGCCACCCTGCTGGCGGCAGGTCTGCCGCTGCCCCGGGCACTGGAGGTCACCGCCAACGTCGTGAGCAACTACACCTTCTCGCTGGCGGTCCGTCAGGTCCGGCAGGACGTGGAGCGCGGCCGTCCCATGGCTGAGAGCATGGCCGGCATCGAATGCTTCCCCGCCATGCTCACTGAGATGGTGGGCGTAGGTGAGCGCTCCGGCGCGCTGGAGGAGACGCTGGACGTGATCGGCGGCTACTACGACAACGAGGTGTCCGTCACCACCGCCCGGCTGCTGGCCGTGCTGGAGCCGGCCATCACCATTGCCCTGGCCGTGCTGGTGGTCATACTGCTGCTGGCGGTCTATCTGCCCATGTTCACCCTGTACGGCGGCATATAACCAAGGTATCACTTCCGCGCGCAACGCCGCGGGACGATATAGAACTACAAACAGAAAAGGAGAAACTACCCATGCTGAAAAAACTCAACAACAAAAAAGGCTTCACCCTGATGGAGATGCTGATCGTTGTCGCCATCATCGCTGTTCTGGTGGCCATCGCCATTCCCGTATTCAACGGCGCTCTGACCAAGTCCAAGGAGGCCGCTGACGTCGCCAATGTCCGCGCTCTGTACGCCGAGTGGCAGGTCAGTATCCTGACCGAGAACAAGGACATTCCTGCTGACAAGGCTGCGTTCCTTGCCGGTCCTGACAAGAACGGCGCAACTGAATTCACCTTCAATTATGCTGATGGCGAAAATGCTAAGCTCACTTACACGAAGGATGCCAAGGGCGGTTCCATCAAGTACGAAGCTACCAAGCTGGCTGATGCAAACGGTTCCAAGACCTACACTTGGACTCTGGGTCAAGAAAACAGCTAAATGATCCCCCGCCCCGGCTGTGCCGGGGCGGGGACACCCGCAACGACACAAAGGAGCCTGTTCCCATGCTGTACGCCGCCCCCGCCATCACCATATACAGCTGCTGCATCGCCGCCCTGCTGGGCGCCTGCATGGGCAGCTTTCTCAACTGCGCCGCGTGGCGGGTAGTACACGGCGAGAGCGTCCTCCGCGGTCGTTCCCACTGCGACGTCTGCGGCCATGTGCTGGCGCCCCGCGACCTTGTGCCGGTGTTCAGCTATGTGTTCAGCCATGGCCGCTGCCGTTACTGCGGCGCGAAGCTCTCCCCCCGCCACGCGGTGGGTGAAGCGGTGGCCGCGCTGGTGTTCGTGTCGCTGCTGCTGCGCTATGATATCTCCCTCCGGACCCTCGAAGCCTGGGCCGTGGCCTGCCTGCTGCTGGCCTGCGCCTTCGCGGACCTGGAGGGGTATATCATCCCCGACCGCTTTATCGCGGTCGGCGTTGTGCTTTTTATCGTCACTCTGTTTTTTGTCCCGGACCCGGGCAAACGGGCGCTGGACGGCCTCATCGGCGGCGTCGCCGTGGGCGGCGGCGTCCTGCTGCTGGCGCTGCTGATGGAGAAGCTGCTCCGCCGCGACGCCATGGGCGGCGGCGATATCAAGCTGCTGTTTCTCACAGGGCTGTTTCTGGGCTGGCAGAAAAATCTGCTGTGCCTGCTGCTGGCCTGCGTCGTCGGCATCCTATGGGGCCTTGTCCGCGCCAAGCGCGGACAGCAGGGCCTTCCCTGGGGCCCCGGCATCGCGCTGGCCGCCTGGTGCGCCGCCCTGTTCGGCCAGAACCTTATCGACTGGTACCTGTCATTGCTGTAACGCTTACCATCGATCGACAAGGGCAAACACGCCTGCCAACGTGTCTTTCCGTTGCTTTTTGCCCTTTTCGCCTTGGCGCTCGGCAGCATCGGCGAGAATATGCCGACTCCGCCCGCCTGCGTCTCAAAAGCCAAAAAACATTCGAAAATACATCGCCGGCAGGTGCGGAGCAGTTTTGCCCTTGTCGATCGATGGTATCGGAAAGCGAGGATCCCCTTATGAAAAAAATCGTTGGCATTGATATCGGCGGCAGTAGCGTCAAGCTGGCCTACTTCGCCGGCAGTACGCTGAAAAAGGCCGCCATGGCCCCCCTGCCGGACAACATGGTGGCTGACGGCAGGATCCTGTCCATGGACGCCATGGCGGACTTCCTCCGCCAGGCCGCCCGGGACAACGGCATTCCCCTGACCAACGCCGCCGTGGTCCTGCCCTCCACCGAGGTCTTTACCCGCGAGCTGACCATGCCCGCCATGACGGAGCAGCAGCTGCGCTACAACCTGCCCTACGAGTTCCGCGACTTCCTTACGGACGAGAAGAGCAAGTACTACTTTGACTACTCCATGCGCGACATCCTCCGCGACCAGGACGGCTATCCCACCGAGATGACGCTGCTGGCCTGCGCCATGCTCAAGGAGACGGTGGAGCGCTACCGCGCCATGATGCGCCGCGCCGGCTTCAAGCTGCAGGTCCTCACCCCCAGCGAGTGCGCCTACGCCGGCGTGCTGGCGGCCTACTACCGCCGCACCGGCCTGCCCCAGCGGGATATGTGCATCGTCAACCTGGGCCACACCGCCGCCTATCTCTACATCTACCGCGGCGCCTTCTTCGAAAGCCGCCGGGAGATCGACCTGGGCCTGAACCGTCTGGAGCAGCTGGTAGCGGAGCACTGCGGCGTGGATATCCATGTGGCCCACAGCTATGTGCTGCAAAACTACAACGACGTGCTCTCCTCCGACTATGCCCAATCGTTTTACGCCCGCATCGCCGTGGAGGTGATGAAGGCCGTCAACTTCTTCAACTACAACAACCGGCAGCAGGAGCTCACTGACCTGTGCCTGTGCAGCGGCGGCTGCAATATTGGCCCCCTGCGTCAGGCGCTGGCCGAGACCACGCACCTGCACCTGCATACCGCCCAGGAGCTGCTGGGCGACGATGTGGCCCTGGATGAGCCGTGGATGTATCTCCGCGCCATCGGCGGCGTGGACGAGGGACTGAGAGGAGGTCTGCAATGATCGCGGAAAAGAACGGCATCACCGTGGATACGCGCACTGCCGCGCCCGCGCGGAAAATGATAAAGTGCCCCCAGAAGACCGGCATCAACCTGAACCTGCAGGAGGACCGCCAGCGTGATCGCCGGACCCTGCTCATCGGTATTCTGGCCATTGCGGCGCTGGTAACCGTTGTGGTCAACTTCGGCGTGCTCCAGCAGTATCGCCGTCTGGACAAGGCCCAGGCCGCCTACGACCGCGTCCACACCCAGTATGTGAGCGCCCAGGAGGCCCTGTCCGACTACGACCGCGTCCTGCTGGAATACCGCACCTACTCCATGGACTGGATGACCGCCGCCGGCAGCGAGGACATCCCCGCCGCCGTGGACCGTCAGGCGGCCCTGGACCTGCTGGACCATGGCTCCCTCACGGCGCTCCAGATCACCCAAAACACCATGAACGTGGATATGTCCGGCATGACCCTGGACCAGATCTCCGCCATGTTCGCCCGCCTGCGCCTCTCCCCCATCGTGGACAGCGTCTCCCTCAGCGTCGCCTCCACGGAGGAGGGTAAGGCCGCCACCATCATGGATTTCACCGTCCGCATCGAACTGCGCCAGCCGGAGGAGGTGTCTCAATGAACCGCGAGCTTACCAAGCGGGAAAAGACCCTGCTGCTGATCCTGGTGGTGCTGGTGCTGGTCCTGGGCTACTGCAAGCTGTTTCTGGAGCCCATCGACCGCCAGATAACCTCCTTCCGCACTAACACCGACATCGAGCAGGCCGAGCTGGACACCGACCGTGTCCGTCTGGCCCAGCTGGAGCAGATGCAGCAGGCCATTGCCGCCATCAAGGCCTCCGGCCAGGAGCGTGCCCTTCCCCAGTACGACAACGACCAGGCCCTGATGACCGAGCTGGACAAGCTCATGGCCGCCACCCTGCAATACGAGGTGGACTGCACCGAGGGCACCACCCAGGAGGGCTATCTTGTTCTGCGCCCCGTGACGCTGACCTACCAGACCGCTTCCTACGCCCAGTCCCGCCAGATCATCGACGCGCTGAGCGCCAGCGCCAATGTCAACTTCCTCTCCAACGTGGACGTGCAGTATGACGCCAATAAAGCACAGTACAAAACCGTGCTTCACCTCATCTTTTTCGAGCTGATGCCCTGACTGCGTCCCCACCATTTTTCCGCCCGCGTCCCTTTGCGGGGCAGCGTATCGATTGTGTTATGCAAAAAAAGCTCTCAAAACAGAATAATTCCGGCTTTACGCTGTCCGAAGTCCTCATCGCGGTCGCCATTCTGATCGTGCTGATGGGCCTGGCCATGATCCCCATCACCCGCCATCAGCGCGACCTGCGCCAGACGGAGCTGGATGCCAAGGCGGAGATCGTCTACCACGCGGCCCAGAACAAATTGTCCGAGCTGCTGGCCAATGGCCGTATTTCCGACTGCTATGCGGAGGATCTGCAGCCCCTGAACAACACACCGCTGGACGCCGCCGAGAGAAAAACCTCCCTGCACTATGTGACCTCCGCCGCCAAGACCGGCGAAGGCTCCGCCGCCGCGGCCATCCTGCCGAAGGATCAGGTGGACCGCCAGCTGTGGGACAACCATTGGGTGATCGAGCTCGACCCCGCCAGCGGCAGTGTCTACGCCGTGTTTTACAGTGAAAAACCCCTGACCTACGACTTTGACAGCTTCAATCCCCTGCGGTTCCGTGATGGCCGGCTGAGCGCCGGCGCCACCGTGGGCTATTACGGCGGCGACAGTGTGCAGTCCGAGATCACCGGCAAGCTGACGCCCCATATGGAGATCATCAACAAAGAGCAGCTCCTTCTGCGCGTCACCTGCGACACACCTATGGAGCCGCTGCACTTCTATGTGACCGTCTCCGACGGCGTCCACAGCACCTCCCGCATCGAGCTGACCGGCAGTGAGGTCAAGACCGACTATCTCACCTACACCGCCACCATGGTCCTGGACTCTCTGACGGACGGTATGCGCTTCGGCCAACAGGCCCGCTTCAAAAACAAAAATCTGACCCCCGGCGCGGACCTGACCATCACCGTGGAGGTGACGTGTGAGAACCGTCTGGTGGACTCCGCCTCCGGCACGCTGACCGCCAACAGTCTGTTTGCCGAGGTTCGCGGCGGCGACACCGCCGTTGTAACCTACGCCCGCCACCTGCAAAATCTGGACACGGCCTCCCGCTTGCCCGACAGCATCACCCGCGCCGTGCAGGAGCAGGATATCCAATTTGTCAACGAAAACGCCGACGACGGCTGGGACCGTCTGTACGGCTCCCGCACGTTCACGCCCATCACCAACAGCCGCCTGACCTACTGCGAGAGCAAGGCCACCGTGAATGGCCAGGTCTACCACCCGGTCATTTACGGTCTGACCGTGAACACCACCGGCGACGGCGGTCTTTTTGCCGCCTTCTCCGGCACGCTGAAAAACCTGCGCCTTTGCGGCACCGACATCACCGCCTCCGGCAATGCCGGCGGCCTGGCCGGCCGTCTCAGCGGCAAGACCGAGATCCTCGACTGTCAGGTGTATCTCAGTCCCACCCGCGACAAACTCAGCACCAAGACCGAACAGGACATCTGGCTCCGCGGCAACACGGCGGGCGGTCTGGCAGGCCGCTGCGACGGCACGCTGACCATCCGCCGCAGCTTCGCGGCTACCGTGATTCAGGGCGTCCGCTATGCCGGCGGCCTGGTGGGCAATACGGACAGTGCTGCTCTGACTGTGGACCATTCCTACGCGGACTGCTACCTGTACGCCGCCGCCAATAACGGCGTCGCCGGCGGCCTGATAGGCGCCTGCAACGGCACCGCCAATATCGCCCTGTCCAACTGCTACGCCGCCGGCTTCCAGAGCGCCGGCACCACCGCCGGTCTCTCCGGCGGTGAGCTCTCCGGCGGCGACCGCCTCAAGGCCTGTTACAGTGCCTGCGTCCGCCTGGGCACCGACATGAAGCTGACCTACTCCACCGTCAAGCCCCCCGCTGCCGGCACGGCTCCCGCCGACATAGACGCTGTCTATTACCTGTTTCCCAGCCGGAACGATCTGTCCGGCACCAGCTTCGTCAATTACGCCGAATGGAGCGGCCAGAACCGCGCAGAGGGCGTAAAGGTCCTGGGCACCGCCTTTACCGCGGAGACAAGCGACACCGTGGCCTACAACCTCATGGACAACATGGGCCTGAGCACCTACTCCTACCCCCGGCTCACCGGTCTGCCCCACTACGGCGACTGGCAGGCGGATTTCGAGTCCGGCGCGCTGGCCTACTATGAAAAATACAGCGACGGCACCTACGGCTTCCTGGGTGCCAACCGCTCCACCCTCCGTTCCGGCGGCACCGTCGTGGACGACGGCTACGGCATGGTCTACCGCACCCAGCCTACGGACGCCATCACCGTCGCCTATACCCTGGGCGGTATAGAAAATACTGACATGCTTCGGCACACTGAGGATATCGGCGGCGGCTACTGGCTGGTACGCCTGCCCGATGCGCTGGTCTATACCAGTGAGGTGTCCCCCGCCTTCTACCGTCAGGTGACGGTGGATGACATCTCCTACTTTTTCAATCCCCACTTCGTCTGCCGCGTGATCCAGGGTGCCGCCCTGCCCAGCGCCCCGGCGGAGGTTGGCATCCGCACGGCCCGTCATCTGCACGACCTGAGCCTGTATTACGATACCTACCGTACCCTGCTGGACAAGACAGCCGTCTTCCAGCAGGAGCGCCCCATCGACTACAACAGCTACGCCCGTCTCACGGTGCACACGCAGCCGCCTATCGGTGCCGCGGACGGCAAGCCTTTCATCCACACCTACGACGGCGGCGGCTATACCATCGCAGCGCCCTCCTTTACCAGCGCCGTCAACACCAACGGCACCAGCTATGCCGGTATGTTCGGTCTGAACCGGGGCACCCTGCGCAATATCATACTGCTCACCGCCAATAAGGATCGTACCGTTTCTCTGGAAGGTCAACTCTCTCTGCAAACCGCCTGCATCGGCGCCCTGACCGGCTGCAACGAGGGCACGGTCTACAACTGCGCCGCCGCGGGCTTCTCCGTGAACGGCGACGCCCGTCACGGCAGTATCCTGTATCTGGGCGGCCTGGTGGGACGCAACAGCGGTACGGTCCGCGCCTCCGGCGTCAGCGCACCGCGCCTTTTCGCCAATAGCCTGTACGCCACGCTCTGCGCCGGCGGCTTCGCGGGCGGCAACAGCGGCGTTGTCCAGCAGTGCTACGCCATGGCCGACATTGAGATCGGCACGATCAACGGCGGCGGCGTGACGCTGGGCGGCTTTGCCGGCAGCAACACCGGCTCCCTCCGCGCCAGCTACTGCGCCACAGCCATGACTTCACCCAATGCGGATATTCACGGCTTTGCCCCCACTGCCGGCGGCGTATCCGGCTGCTGCTACCTCAACGGCGGCACATACCGCTTTGTAGACAGCGTTCACCTATACCAGTACACGGACAGATCCGGCGCAGCCCCGGTGAACGAGCCGGCCCTGCGCGGCATGGTCACCCGGCTGGGCGGCTTTGGCGCCGTCTCCGCCGCCAATACCTTCCAGCACGATAAGACCCTGGACTCCGCCGGCAAGGCCTACCCCTATCCCGGCATCGTCGCCGGCCACGACGGCAGCCGCGTCCATTACGGCGACTGGGTGACCCCTGCCGATATGGGCGTTCTGGGCCTGCTGTACTGGGAATATGAGTCCAAGCCCACCGGCAGCGGCTACTATTTCTCCTCGATCGGTGTCGAGGACGGCGAATACAAGACCAACAGCAGTCTCTGTGTCTCCCATGACGACGGCGGCACCGTTACCGCTTACGGCTACGGTTACTATTGGTCCGCCGGCAGCACCACCGAGCCTGTGCTCTCCACCGGCACCGGCATCACCGTGACCGGCACTCGCTATACCGCGGCGGCCGATGACCTGCACCGGCAGATGCCGGAATTCAATTTCGTCACCTACAAGACCTCTGATAACGGTCTGCACCTGACCAGCGGCACCCAGGCCAACGATGCCTGGACGCTGACCCACGAGGACGCCGCGCTGACCTACACCGTCAGTCCCTTCTTTGCCGATGCCTTCGCCCTGTCCTCCAACAATGCGCCGGGAACGGCCGCCAAGCCCTACCAGGTACGCTCCATAGAGCAGCTGCAATACATCAACTGGAGCTACATCAACGGTCAAGGCAGCACGACGCGCGATGTCACAGGCAGTAATAGTGACTACAAGTATTATCCCTATCTGCAATACACCAACCGCCGCGGCAATGCGCTGCAGACAAAGGCGATGGCGCTGGCCGGCGACAGCACCGGCGGCCCCCGTCCTATCCTCACCTGGCAGCAGACCCACGACCTCAACGGCGCAGGACACGGCACCGCCGCCGACGGCACGGCCGCAAACTATGACTTCCACCCCATTGCCGGTGCGGTGAACAACGGTCAGTTGAACAACAGGGGCAATGAAACCTATGATCTGACGCTGTACAACTGGTTCGGCGGTATCTACGACGGCGGCAACTACTACATCAAGAATGTGAACATCACCTCCCATTGCTACAACGTGGGTCTGTTCGGTACCACCGCCGGCGCAGAGATCAAAAACATCGTGCTCTACAGCGACAACGACGCCGTTATCCAGCGCAAGACCGACGCCACCCCCGCCTCCGGTGCCACCGGGCCGGAGAATTACGCCACCTCCTACGCCCTGGGCGGTCTGGTAGGCATTGCCTACGACTATGATGAAAACCTGAAGGACAAGACGAAGGTCAGCACCATCAGCAACTGCGCTATCGCCGGCTACACCGTGACCGACAACAGCAAAAACCGGCAGTTCTTGGGCGAAGCCGCCATCGGCGGGCTGGTGGGCGTATCCAGCGCCAATCTGAACAGGTGCTCCGCCGTGGTCAAGCTGAATATCAACTGTACCCACCGCTACGCCAACACCGGCGCCATGAACAAGGCCCAGTGGGGCAACTATGTCCGCGTGGGCGGCCTGGTGGGCGGCGTCCGCTATGATGTGTCGGACTGCTACACCGGCGGCAGCATCACCGTCGCCAGCGATCTGCTGAACGAGCGCATCCTTACCGGCAACAGCTCCAACACCGCCTTCGTGAATCGCTATGAGTCGACGCCTAAATCCGTCAAGATGACCCAGGGCGGCGCGGAGGCCGGCCCGGACACCTACGTGTACATCGGCGGCATCGGCGGCAGCGGCTTCTCCGCCACCTTCTCCAACTTCTCCGGCAGCAAGGACGGCCAACCCACCTACAACAACTGCTACACCTACATGACCTTCCCCGCCATGGAGGGCACCATCACCGGCATCTCCCTCATCGGCAGCATCGCCGACCGCGCCGGCGTGAACGGCGGCACCGCACAGCTGACCATCAACAACTGCTACTACCTGGACAGCAGCGCCGCGATCTCCTTCGGCAACCTCCCCACCTTCTACAGCAAGTCTATCCAGTCCAATGGACAGTACACCTACTACTCCCTGGCCACCCTGCTGAGCACCGATACCGCGCGGATGGATATGCTCCGTGGCGATCTGAGCTATCTGTCCAAGTACACCTGGAACACCGGCAGCAGCCCCTACACCATCAACGGTCTGAGGGCCCTGAGCTACGAGCAGATGTCCGGCCGTGCGGACATCGACGGAAAGAGCTTCACCGCGCTGCTGAACGGCGGCAGCGACGACGGCAGCTTCCACTGGGTCACCACGGAGGAAAACGGCCAGTCGGCCCACGGCAAATACAGCTTCCCCGGCAGCGCGGCAGCCCTCCTCGGACAGGACTACCCCTTCCCCACCGTATTGACCCAGGGCACCGCCTGCCTGCACTACGGCGAATGGCCCACCCGCGGCCTGTACTGGAGCAGCGGCGTCCTTTCACTGGACCGTATCACCACCCCCAGCGTCACACTGTCGCTGCACTTCACCCAGGACACCGACGCTGACGCCGTCCCCGTCATCACCTGCTCCCGCGAGGGCATCGTGGCGGTCTCCGTACCGCAGGCACAGACGCCCCCGGCAGACGTCAGGCACAGCTACACCGTGACCCTCACCGGCCTGAAGGTCGGCTCCACCGAGGTCTTCGCCACGCTGGACGGCTATACCGCCCGACTGCTGGTGAGCGTCACCTCCACGCTGGACATCTCCGTGGACGGCCTGCCCGGCGATGACTTCTTTGTCGGTGACACCTGTAATTTAAGGCTCACCGCCCGCGACAGCCGCGGCAGCGCACTGGATGTCAAATGGACAGTCACGCCCCAGTACGGCGGCAGGGTCCTCACGGCCTCTGTTCCCGTTACCAATGCCGACCGTACAGCCTCTGTCACCACCCTCACCGCCGCCGGCGAGGGTGAGGACCGCACCCTGATCACCGCCGCCTACACTACCCCCGGCGGCGAGACCTTCACCAGCCAGCTGCCCCTCATTATCCCCGTCCGCATGCAGGGCGTGCTGGGCATCGCCAACGCCTCCGATCCGGGATTCCCGTCCTACGTCCAGGGCATCATGACCCGTGACGGCGCCTCCTTCGAGAAGGACGCAGACATCGCCGCCAGCGCCGTGCTCACCAAGGCCCCCTACACCGACCGGCCCGCCTACACCGGCGCGCCCCTGTACCTGTACAGCCGCGGCAGCGCCGCGGACGGCCTCACGGTGTCCGCCGTCACGGTGACCACCGACAGCGGCACCGGCGCCAAGCACTACGACGCCCTGTCCGATGCCGACCGCACCTACCGCGTCGCCGTGGGCGAGTCCCTGACCGACGCCTCCGGCGCCTTCACCCTGCGTCCCCTGACCGTCAAGGGTAGGCAACCCGGCTCCGTGACGCTCACTGTCACCCTCATGGACACCGAAGGTCACGCCTTCACCCTGTCCATTCCCTACACCCTGACGGAGGAGGACACCCGGGTGACCGCCACCCTCCGGGTGGATGAGCAGGCGTTCACCCTGTCTGTCCCCTACGGCACAGCGCCTACGGCGGAGGACGTGGCCCGGCTTCTGACGGACAACGGCATCTCCCCGGACACCATCGACAGCTGGACCCCGGACATCACCCAGCCGCTGTATGCCGACACGGCCTTCACCGCCGTGCGCAAAACGACGGACAGCGGCGGCGCCCCCACCGTCCCGGACGCCGATATCCCCGCTTCCGGCAGCAAGGACCCGGAGGACACGCCCTCCGACGATCCATCCGCCCCGGACAGCAGCAGCTCCGGCACCGATCCCACGCCCGAGCCGTCACCGGACACCCTTCCATGACCCACCACAGAAAGGAGGCCCTCCCGTGCACAAACTGAAAAACCAACAGGGCGCCACGCTGATGATGGCCCTCCTTCTGCTGCTGGCGGCCAGTATGGTCAGTGCGGTGATCCTCACCGCCGCCACCTCCTCGGCCCGCCGTCTGGAGAATGACCGGGCTGCCCGGCAGGCGTATCTGACGGTCAGCTCCGCGGCCCGTCTGCTGCGTGATGATATCCTGAACGCCTCCTTTGTCCAGGAGACGGTGAAGACCACCTATACCAATGACACCTCCACCGAAACGAGCCGCGAAACGACCTCGCCCACCGGGTTTACGGCCGCATGGCTCAAGGCCGGCAAGGCCGCCGTGGACAGGGACAGCGGCAGGAGCTTTACCGACACCATCACCCTCTCCGTGGACGGGCTGGACGATGTCTCCGCCGTCTTTACCATGGCGCCCAATTACGACATCACCATCGTCCTGCACCTGGCCGACGGCGGCGACAGTGACTGCCGCCTGGTGCTGACGCTCCGCGAAAACAAGGCCGACCCCGCTGTCAGCACCGTCAGCGGCGGCGGTCTCTGGGTCCGCGATGTCACCACGACCACAACAACGATCTCCTGGTCGCCGGACAACGCCACCATCGAAAAGGAGGCGGTCGTATCAAAAAGCTGAACAGCACCCGCGGCGAAACACTGGTAGAGACGCTGGTCTCCATCCTGATCATCGTACTGACCTTCGTGTTTCTGACCACCGCCGCCGTCTCCGCCGCCAAGATCAACGCTAAGGTCCGTTCCGCCGACATCTCCTTCCACTACAGCAGCGCGGTGTCGAACGGCACCGCCGTCCTGACCGCCTCCGGCGGCGGCACCCGCAGCGGCCGCACCACCGTGCAGGTCTATGAGAACAACGGCTGCCTCTATTACGAGGAGGTCGCGCCATGAACAAGCTTCGTGACCGCCGCGGCTTCACCCTGACGGAGCTGCTGTGCGCCGTTCTCATCGTCCTGCTCGTCAGCGCCCTGCTGACCGTGGGCGTCCGCTTCGCCGGCCGCACCTACAACAGCTCCATGCAGCTGTCCGAGGCCCAGGAGCTGTGCTCCACCCTTACCAGCGTTATCAGCGACAAGCTGCGCTTCTGCGGCACCGTGACCCCCGGCGCGGACGGCAGTCTGGACCACATCTTCATTCAGGACCTGGGCAGCGTGGAGGGCGAGGGCGCCGCCTTTCAGGTGAATGCCGACGGCCAGCTCACCCTGGGCAGCACCAAGCTGCTCAGCAGCGCCGCCTATCCCCGGGGTCTTCGGGTCCGCGATGTCAGTCTGCGCTACGACAGTGCTTCGGGCATCTTTACCGTGACCCTTCAGGTGGGCACCGCCGACAGCACCCTGGCCGAGACCTCCTTCGAGGTCCGGCGCTTAAATCACACATGAAAAAGCAGCGCCTCCCGGTGCTGCTTTTTTCGTCTCGCTTCCATGAAAAAAAGCACCCCCGGAGGGGTGCTTTTCTTCACTTCTTAAAGCTGTCCTTCAGCGACACACTGCGGTTGAACACCATGTGCGCCGCGGAGCTGTCACGGTTGTCCAGGCAGAAATAGCCCACACGCATGAACTGGAACGTGGGCGCGTTGACGCCGGTGCGGTCGGCCTGCTTGTCGAATGCCTCCGCCACCTTCCGCATCTCCGGCTCCACCTTGCAGCCGGTGAGCACCGTAAGGCTCTCCGGGTTCAGGCAGTCCAGGAAGTCCTTGTCCGGGCCGTCGGGCTGCTCGTCGGAAAACAGGTTGTCGTACAGCCGGACCTCCGCGTCCATGCAGTTCTCCGCGTCCACCCAGTGGAGCGTGGCACCCTTGACCTTGCGGCCATCGGCGGGATCACCGCCGCTGGACTCCGGATCATAGGTGCACAGCACCTCGGTGACGTTGCCGTCCGCGTCCTTCACACAGCCGGTACACTGCACCAGATACGCGCCCTTCAGCCGGCACTCCGGACCGTTGGGGGTCAGTCGCTTGTACTTGGGCACCGGCACCTCCATAAAGTCCTCCGCCTCGATCCACAGATGGCGCGAGAAGGTGATCTCATGGGTGCCCTGCGCCGGGTCGGTGGGGTTGTTCTCCACCGTGAATACCTCGCTCTTGCCCTCGGGATAGTTGGTCACCGTCAGCTTCACCGGGTGCAGCACCGCCATGGTGCGCTCCGCGTGGGCGTTCAGGTCCTCCCGCAGGCAGTGCTCCAGGAAGCCGTACTCAATGGTGTTGGGGGACTTTGCCACGCCGATGCGCTCGCAGAAGCTGCGGATGGCGGCGGCGGTATAGCCCCGGCGGCGCAGGCCACACAGCGTGGGCATCCGGGGATCGTCCCAGCCGGAGACATAGTTCTCCTCCACCAGCTTGCGGAGCTTCCGCTTGGACATCACCGTGTGGTCGATGCCCAGCCGGGCAAACTCGATCTGCCGGGGATGGGCAGGCAGCTCACAGTGCTCGATGACCCAGTTGTACAGGGGCCGGTGCGCCTCGAACTCCAGCGAGCACAGGCTGTGGGTGATGCCCTCCAGCGCATCCTGAATAGGATGTGCGAAGTCGTACATGGGATAAATGCACCACTTGTTTCCCTGCCGGTGGTGGCTCATGTGGTTGATACGGTAGATGACCGGATCGCGCATATTGAAGTTACCGCTGGCCAGGTCGATCTTGGCCCGCAGCGTCATGGCGCCGTTGGGGAACTCCCCGGCCCGCATACGGGCGAACAGGTCCAGGCTCTCCTCGATGGGCCGATCCCGATAGGGCGATACGGCGGGGATGCCGATGTCGCCGCGGTTGGCCTTGAACTCCTCCGGTGTCAGCTGGCACACATAGGCCAGCCCCTTTTTGATCAGCAGCACCGCCTGGCGGTAGTCCTCCTCAAAGTAGTCGCTGCCGTAAAAGAAGCGGTCGCCCCAGTCAAAGCCCAGCCAGTGGATGTCCTGCTTGATGGCCTCCACGAATTCCTCGTCCTCCTTGGTGGGGTTCGTGTCGTCCATACGCAGGTTGCACAGGCCGTTATACCGCTCGGCGGTGCCGAAGTCGATGGTCAGCGCCTTGCAGTGTCCAATATGCAGATAGCCGTTAGGCTCCGGCGGGAAACGGGTGTGGACGGTCATTCCCTGGAACTGACCACCCTCTGCGATGTCCTCGTCGATGAAATTGATAATGAAGTTTTTGCCGGACTCCTCCGTTTCGGGGGTCTTGATTTCCTCGGCCATGATCTTTCTCACACTCCTTGTATGTCGTAATATTGTGCAAAAGCAATTTTTAATTATAACCGCCCATGAGGGGAATTGCAAGAGGTTTGCCCTCCCTCCTGCAAAAAACTCACAGGGCGTCAAATTCCTCCCGGGTCAGCAGGAGATCCAACGCCTCCAGAAGCCCGTTGGCGGTCAGCCGTGCGGGCAGACCCAGCTCCCTTTGCAGCGTTGCCCGCCTTTCGGCGGAGCCGGGGCCGATCAGTCCCTTGTCCAGAAGATCCGCCTTCGTAATACCGGCGGAGCGGCGGGGTGCGTCCTCCCCCTCGAAGGTGGCACCGGCGCGGCGAAGAGCGTCCGTCAGCACCTGCGGCGTCATACCTTCCACGCCCAGCTTGCCCTCCTTCCCCGGCTTTCTCTTGCGCTTCTCCTTGCCGTACACGTCGGGGACATACGCCTGCTTTACTCTGTCCGGGGGCAGCAGCCCCTTCAGGTGGCTGCGGAGCACGAAGCCCGCGCCGTCCGGGTCGGTCAGCAGGATCACGCCCCGCGCCTCCGCCAGACGGCGGAGATACGCCGCCTTCTCCCGGTCGTTGAACAGGGCGAAGCCGCCCACCTCCACCACAGTGGCATCCACTACCTGCAGGAGCGTATTTCTGTCGTACCGCCCCTCTACTACGATGACTTCCCTGACCCGCGGCTTCACTTCACACCTGCCAGTTCCATGAGAAATAGCTTCAGTTCGCCCTCATTGTCCATGTTTCGTTCGCTTTTCATGCGATGATCCAGCGTCTGACAGCGCTTCACCGCCTCACGGCACCAGCTGCGCCGCACACCCCGAGCCGACTGCATCAGTTTTTTAGCTGGGTAATCGGACTTCATACGCCACAAATCCTTCAGCCACAGCACGTCCTTGCCGCCGTCGATCGCCAGCCGGGCTGTGTACAGCTGCCGCAGCGTCTTTCCCAATGCCGCCAGAATGCGGATAGGCTCCTCCTGCATCCGCAGCAGCTCTGCAAGGCATTCCGCCGCCTTGTCATAGTCACGAGCCGCCACTGCGTCCGTCATGTCGAACACCCGCGCGTCCAGCACAGGGTCCGCCACAGCGTCGATATCCGCCGCTGTGATTTTCGCTCCCCTGGCATAGGCGGCGATCTTGGCGATTTCCGGCACCAGGCCGGTCATCAGGCTGCCGCAGGTGAACAGCAGATGGTCTACCGTGCCTGCATCGATATCCTTCCCGGCAGCGGCAAAACGGCGGCGCACCCACTTTTGCAGCTTCTGCTGTCCCTGCTGGGCAAACTCGATCACCTGGGCGCGCTCCGCCAGGGCGGCGGTGAGCTTTTTTAGCTTGGCATCTGTCTTATACGGTATCTGTCGGTACAAAAACACCAGCGTGCAGTACTCCGGGAAGTCCTCCAGCAACGCCACCAGCGCTCCCCGCTGGGCCTCGTCCAACTTGAACAGATCCATATCCTCCACCGTGACCAGGGTGCGCTCCGCCATCATAGGCATGGCCTCCGCCGCCTCGACGACCTCCTGCATAGTCAGGCCCTTGCCTGCAAGCCTGTGATAGTTGAACTCCTCAAAGCCCGCCGGCACAAGCCGTGCTTGCAGCTCCGCCACCGCCTGCTGCATCAGGTACGTCTCCTCGCCGTGGAATATATAGACATTCCCCACGGCGCCGCTTTGCAGCGCGTCGTGGAATTCCTCATAACCGGGGGTCTTTTCTTTTTTCTCCTTTGCCATGCTATCCTCCGTTCACGGTGATGCGGATGGTTCCCTGCTGGTCTGTGCGCCAGATATCCGCCCCAACTGCCAGCAGCCGCTGGAGCGTCTCCTCCGACGGGTGGCCATAGTTGTTATCGCCCACACTGATGACCGCCGCCTCCGGCGTCACCGCCTTCAAAAAGCGTATATTTGAGCTATACCGGGAGCCGTGGTGGCTGACCACCAGCACCTCTATATTCGGCAAGGCATAGGTTTCCACCAGCTTTTTCTCGGTACTGCCGGACATATCGCCGGTAATGAGCAGATCAAAGTCTCCGGCACTGGCCAGCGCTGTCAGGCCCAGTTCGTTCAGATCGCCGCCGGACTGCACCGGCGGATAGATGGTCAAAACGGTATCGCCCAGCGTATCGGCCGTCTCCTTCGTCACATAGGTCACCTGCGCGCCCTTCTCCTCCGCCAGCGACACCAGACGCTCCCGAACGCCATACTCATCCTCGATGTCCGGCAGGTAGATCGTCTGCACCGGGATACGGCGCAGCACCTCGTACAAACCGTTGGTGTGATCGGCGTGGTAGTGGGTCACCACCACAGCGCTCAGTTCCCGGACGCCCATGCTGTGCAGCGTGTCGGCAGCCAGACCGCCGGGGTCTTTATAGCTGTTGCTGCTGCCGCAGTCCACCAGTGCCGTCTCACCGCCGGAGGTCAGAATGACGCTCTCGCCCTGTCCCACATCCAGCGTCAGGGCGGTCAGTACGCCGTACTGATAGTCCTGACGGTTGACCCAGATGGCCGCCGTCAGCGTCAGCACCGACAATGCCGATGCCAGCAGGTATTTCCGCTTGCCGTCCGGCGTGGCGGCACAGCCGATAAAGACCGCATACAAAAACAGCAGCCAGTAGATGAGATAGGGATTGGTGAAATACACCGCGTGATAGCGCCAGGACATCATGCCGTTGGCGATCCACAGGATGTACCGCACCAGCGCCCAGGAGATCCAACCCAGCAGGCTGGCCAGCGGCAGCCACACAAAGCCCAGCAGCACCGTCACAAAGGCAGCCATGAAGCTCCATCCCGCCGCAGGCACCGCCAATAAGCTGGACAGCGGCGCTACCAGCACGAAAATGCGGAAATACCAGGCTGTCAGTGGGGCAGTGAACACCACGGCGCTGAGGGTGGCGGACAGGTTCGCCGCGACAAAACACAGTGCGGTCCGCAGCGGCCGACATTTTCCCTTATACCACCCGGTCAGCAGCTTGTACAGCCGGGGCGACAGCAGCACCATTCCCAGCGTGGCGGAAAAGCTCAGCTGCAAGCTGACGCTGGCCGCGGCAAAGGGATTGCACAGCAGGATCACCAGCAGTGCGGCAGCCAAGCTGGTCAGAGGGTCACTGCCCCGCCGGAACAGCGGCGCGATCAGTAGGAATATCTGCATGATGCAGGCGCGGACCACCGAGGGGCTCATGCCCACCATCACCATGTAAAACAGCAGCAGCGGAATGGTCACGGCGCACAGCAGTCTCTGCCGCCGGGAGATCAGCAACGCCAGCAGCGTCACCAGAAAAGCGCAGTGCAGGCCCGACACCGCGAACAGATGCGCCAGGCCCGTCTCCTGCATGGCCAGATAGTCTCCGTCGTCCATAGCGGACTTGTCCCCGGTAAGCTCCGCTGTCAGAAATCCGCTGACACGCGGGTCATCCCAGATGGCGGCCACCTTCTCGCGGAAAGCTTTGCCCGCCCGTTGGGGCAGCCAGCGCAGGGCATCCCCATCACCCGCCGACAGACGCACATCCTCACGGCCATACAGCAGCGCATACACGCCCCGGGCGTTAAAATGGGTCACATCATCGCTGTCGAAATGGGCGGCAGACTGCCACTGGGCCGTGCCCGTGACCGTGTCGCCCGGTCGGGCCGCCAGCAGCTCCGCTTCGCCATACAGCACGGCCCTGGCCCGATGATAGCCCTCCAGCTCCACCGTGACCCTGGCGCCGCGCTCCGTGGCCTGCGGCCAATCA
>OBKS01000502.1_pt1 | contig 37531 bp, 33 predicted proteins | sample 1517381 | NCBI WGS metagenome assembly OBKS01 (sample SAMN04571686, study PRJEB22368) | human gut metagenome | biome: human gut; material: stool | host: Homo sapiens | place: Luxembourg | collected 2012-08-03 | reverse complement strand
CCCCCTGCCTCCAGCGGGTACATACCAACATAATGATTAATGGTGTTCATTTCATGAATGTCTCCGGAGAACCCATCGATGTGAAACCATACCGGGATACCTTCAGGAAACGCTGCCTTCGGATAGTTAGGCGCCTCAAGCGCAACATACCAAATAGGCAGAGACATCATGCCGATTTCGCCTTTTTTTTCAATCATTTTTCTAAGATTGTGTTCTGCTCCTTTGGGCGTATAAGGACTCACATAGCGCCCTGTCTGATAAAGATCCCAAAGCGGGTACACATAAGCCGGAATACTTTCAGTCTGCCCCGCCGCAATTTTCTGAGGCACCTTGTAAAACGCCACGGAAGGCAGGACGAACCCGATAACCAAAAGAATCAGGGCAATCAAAGCGTAAAAACCTGATTTTTTAAATGTTCTCATAAACCGGCCCCGAATTTGGAAAGTTCACTTGAAGAAACCCCAAAGTCAGCCGGATAACAAAGTTAACCGGCTGACTTCCTGCTTCATATCAGAAGAGATCGGCGTTGGCGTCAATCCACTTCATATATTCCACAATATCTTTGCTTTCAGCCTCCGTCATGTGCTGATTTGGCATTCTCAGGTTGAAGTATTCAATGAGCGCTTTCGTATAAGGTTCATTGAATTTTGATTCGGGTTTGAGCGTGAATTCATAAACCCACTGTTCACCCTTGCGGGCAATCGCCCCCGTAAGATCAGGACCGGAGGATACCTGGCCGATCACATGACAACCGTTACAGCCGCCGCGCAGATAAGCCTTTTCACCGCGCGAAGCAGCCTCAGTCATCGGAGTCGCAAGTTCACGCGCAAGACGCGCCTTGGCACGCAGGCCCACATCAGCTGTCTTCACCATGTACTGCCAGATCTGGTTTTCCCAAAGCACAGCCTGGTTAAGATCTCCTGCCTTCAGAGCCTTATCGGCCTTTGCTTTGACTTCAGGAATCTTGCCGTACTGGTCCAGTGCATCGGCAACCAGTGCCGCGATGGTCGGGTATTTCTCGTATCCCTTTTCCTTCAGATACTTCACCACTGCCTGAATCACTGTGTCGGTAGCCTTGTTGGTTTCAATGATTTTCTTGTACTGCGCCTCCAACTGTTCTTTGGTGAGCGAGATACTCTTAACCGCCGTGCTTTCGTATGACTTGTTCGGATCCTTCACCATCAGGTATCCCATCATCTCAAGATGCAGCGCAGAGCAGAACTCAGTGCAGTAATAGGGGAACACACCTTCATCGAGCGCATCAAATTCAACCGTAGCGGTCTTACCCGGTTCCAGAGACGCATGAACATTCAAGCCGTCTACAGCAAAGCCGTGCGTTTCATCCTGGGCACGTTCAAGACTGGAAAGATGAATCGTGACGTGATCTCCCTTGTTAACGGTGATACGTTCCGGATTAATGTGTGAGCGCACCATCGTGGCATACACAGTGACGTTCTTGCCGTCGCGCACAATACGCTCCTGGCCGGCCAAGGTGGCAAACGGGCTGGCTTGTTCCGTGCGGCTGTCGGTACCGATGTCATAAGTCGCTTTCGGATTGAGCTTTTTGGCTTCAATGGAAACGACATCATGCGGTTCACCGAGCGGGATGGGAAGATCGTATGTGAGCTCCATCTTCGGACCGCCGATATCAATGAGCTGATGGTTTTGCGGATGCAGCGGTCCGACCGGATTAAAGCGATCAATGGAAAGCTTGTCCAGTGCGAGAAGCCATTGTCCCTTCGGCTTGGAAGACTTACCTTCCATGGAATCCAAATGCCCGATGTTGTAGTGCACATTCGTGCGGTCGAGTACCTTCAGGTTCTTGTAGTCCCAGCGAACCACCTGACTGTCAACATAAAGCGACGTGTAGATGATGCCATCCTTGGAGTCAAAGGCGGAATGCAGAGGTCCTAACCCGAGTTCAACCTGTCCGTGCAGGCTCTTGTCGATATCAAGTATGGGGATACCGAAGGGGTCCTTACCGGCAAATTCCTTCTTTTCAATCTGCTTTTTGATTTTCTCGAAGTCATAAACGGAAGCGTGCGTGTCAAGCTTTCCACCCACCACGATGTACCGACCGTCAGGAGAAACATCAACGCCGTGCGGGCTCTTGGGTTCCGGAACCAGGAAAAGCGCATTGTTTTTGACAGCAACTTCCATCGGAACTACACGATGCTCGTTAATGATCCGGACATTTTTCTCATCCTTGGCGAGCTCAGCAATTTTCTTCCAGTTGAAAACATGCAGATAGTCATGGTCATTACGGCTCATGCCGGCTTCATTGGGCGGCATACCGACCTCGATGCCACCGGTATACATCTCCGTATTAAATGAGTTGATGAAGGCCCATCCGTCTGAAACACCCTTACCTGCATCCGAGAGATCCTGCATGTACGGCGGAAGTTCAAGAGTCACGCTTTCCTTTTCATTGATGCGGCCCTTCTTCATATCAAACTTCCACATCGTGACAGCGCCGCGGTACCGACTTTCATAGGCTTCGATCGGCGCGTAGTTGTCATCAAGCGGTGCGGCATACTGGGAAGCTTCAATCACATATTCACTGTTTGGCGTGACAAACGCCCCGCCGTGCTCACTCTTGATGATCGGATTGGTGACAATCTGGACTGTTTCAAAGCTTTTCAGATCAATAACAGCTAGACGGGGATTGGCTTTGTCATTGATGAAGAGATAATCACCGGTGTATTCGCCGTTACGTTCCGTAAAAGCCGGATGATGCGAGTCACCCCAGGTGATGTCCCGGCCGCGGATCTTGCCGCCTGCAAGTACCTTTTTAGATTCCTGATCGTAGCCGTAACCTTGCCAGGGTTCCGGGGTGAAAACCGCGATGTACTTATAAATACGCATGGACGGAACACCATAGACGATCACTTGTCCTGACTGACCGCCGGAACTGAAAACCATGTATTCGTCGCGGCGCCCTGAAGGCTGATATGTCTTGGCTGCAGCCAAAATATCCTTTTCTGACAGATTACGCGCCTTCATAATCGCCTCAAGATCGCTTGAAGCATAAGCACACAGGCACAGGCTGCTGGCTACGACGCTTAAGGGAATGAGTTTGACCCACTGTTTGAGTTTCATAGGAAAAGCTCCTTTAGGTTAGGAACGTAGACGGCGGACCGGCACCGCGAACTTTTTTTCCTGATCAAGAGGTCAGACGATGTCCCGCCTGTACTCATTAAACCCTAAGACAATCAACCCTTCAATACGATATAAACGACATAGGGCTAACCCTTAATGTACAAAATTTTAAATTTCCCTGTTTCTTGCTGTTCTTCAACATAAACAACAGAAGGAGTGTCTATCCCATGCTCAACTCATCTTCATTACCGTGCGGCTTTCGGTTTTGGACTGTTGTCTCTGTTTTCCTGACTGTATGCAGGATAAGCTAAGCAATTGATTCAACGCTACCGCCTCACCCCCAAGAGAATTTCGCGTCGCAAACCGTTTCAGCGGCAATCCCAGTTTTTCAAGAATGGCGTTCTTCAGGCCGTCACGGCGTTTCTGCACGTCGGTGCCGTGCGCGCTGCCGTCCACTTCAATTGCTGCAACCGGATGCTTGTCAATTTTGTCGTAGACAAGAAAATCAAGCCGCGCGTTGTGCTCCATAAACTGCCTTTCGGCCTGCGTAAATCCGGAGAAGTCCTTCGGCAGCATCAGCAACGGATACTCCCGCACAAATGCCAGATGCCGGAATTCTTCCCCTCCCAAAACTTTCGTGAGCATCTTCCGGAAAAGGGCTTCAGCGAGAGACTCACCGGGAAGGCGCTTCACACCGTCAACCCGCTACACAAACAGCGCGTCAAAGACCGACCGGTACTTCGATTTAGCGATGCGGCGCGCCTGCGGATCGAGATACAGGATGTACCGCACCAGGGACGCAAGATTGGAGTCCGGAGTCTCAGCAAAATCCGCCGAGATCAGAACGAAACGGTTCTTCGCGCGCGAGACGGCCACATTAATGAGGTTCGCCGAATCGTTAAACGCCGTGACCCGGTTATCCACGGCCGTAAAAAGAATCACATCCTTTTCTCGCCCCTGAAACTTATGCACTGTTGCCGCTTCCAGTCCCTCCACCTTCTCTGATAAATCTTCCGCTCCGGCCCGATAGGGCGAAACGGCTCCGATATCAGCGAGCGCGATACCGTCATGAGCTAATACTTTGACGGCGTCCGCTGCTTCAAGCGTCTGGCGGGGACTGAATTTACTGCCTGGCAGGTCCCCGACTTCCTTTCTTTCCACCGGCGCCCCGGTCGTGTCGATCCAGGCAAAGGGCTCCGGTCGGCCCTCACGCGTTGTCATCGGTACAAGTTCGCCGCCGTAAAACTGCTGGTTGCAGAAACCGATGATGTCGGGGTGGCATCGGTAGTGTTCCCGCAGGGGGGGGCATCGGCAGATTGCGCCCGTAACGGTCGATCACGGCATCCAAGAGACTGAAGCGCGTCGCGTCCCAGGCGGGGTCAACGGAAAAGTCAGGCTTGGGACCGTCCGTCTGCAAAATTGCCGGCAGCTGCTTTGAGTCGCCGACAATCACGGCGTTTGCGGCATGCGCGAGGCACAGAGCCGCGGCCGGCAGACTCACCTGAGACGCCCCGTCAATAATGAGGTAATCAAACAGTTTCGCTTCGGGCGCACAACGGCACAGACTGTTGGTGGAGCTCGTCACAATCGGATAGCGCGCGTAAAACGCGTCATTGCTGCGGTAACTGCGCTCGTCAAAAGGTGTGTCTTTGCAACTCTTGAAACCCGAAGCAATTCTTGAAAAAAGGCGACTTGAGGACAAAGCAAAGAAGCGATGCTCAAGCGCTCGCATTTCCTTCTGCCGTTGTCTCAGATGTTCTGCCTCTGACATCTACCGCTTGCGCGCGTGATTATGCCTGAACTTATTTTGGACAGAAGTGGGTTAAACCGCCGAAAACCCAATAAAAAAAGGACTTCGCAAAGAAGTCCTTTTTTAGCAATTGGCGGAAGCGGTGAGATTTGAACTCACGGACGGCTATAAACCGTCGCCGGTTTTCAAGACCGGTGCATTAAACCACTCTGCCACACTTCCGTAAGGGACTCGGATTTTATCAGAAAGACACCGCGCTCAGGAGTTGAGCCACGTGTGCTGCACCACAATCACGTTCCACGCGATTTTGATGAGAAGCGCAGCTACGGCGATCTTCACAATCCAGAACCCGATCTCTTTAAGTTTTTCAATATCCATCGCTCTCTTCCGTCGGATAGGAATTTGCAACCCGGCACTCAGCCCCGGGCGCAGAACTCACGCAGCACGTCACCCACGCGGCGCACCAATTCATCAGCTTCCGCGCGCGAAATCGTGAGACTCGGCACGATGCGGATGACGTTGCCGGCGGTCACCGAGAAAAGTACGCCGTGCTTGAGACCGAGCTTTAAGCAATCGTGAGCCGGCCGGTCAAGCACGATGCCGATCATGAGACCCAAACCGCGCACTTCCGTAAAGCAGGGCAGATCCTTATAGGCTTCGCCGAAAGCCTTCTGCAGGTACTCACCCATCGTCGCCGCATTTTCAATGAGGTGATCCTTTTCCATCACGTCAATGGTGGTTGCCGCAGCGCGCATTGCCAGGGGATTACCGCCGAAGGTGGAGCCGTGGTTGCCGGGGACAAAAACGCCGTAGGTCTTTTCATTACAGACAATAGCACCGACGGGAACGCCGGAACCGAGAGCTTTCGCAAGCGTCATCACGTCGGGCTTAATCCCCGCGTGCTGATGTGCAAACCACTTGCCCGTGCGTCCCATACCGCTCTGGACTTCATCAAGAATCATGAGCCAGTCGTTCTTGTCGCAAAGCGCACGGATGCGGCGCATCGTCTCAAAGGGAATCGGGCGGATACCGCCTTCGCCCTGCACGGGCTCAAACATCACGGCAGCAATACCGGGTTCGGACGCCGCAACCTTTTCAATCGCGGCAACATCACCGTCCGGCACAAAAATGAAGTCAGGCAGATACGGATCAAAATCGCGGCGCACACCGGGGTTTCCTGTAGCGGACAACGAGGCAATCGAGCGGCCGTGGAAGGCGTGCTGGAAGACGATGATCTTAGGCTGGGCAAAGCCCTTCATGTGTCCGTACTTACGGGCGAGTTTGATCGCGGCCTCATTGGCTTCAAGGCCCGAATTGCAGAAGAAACAGCCGCGCAGACCGCTTTTTTCACAAAGTTTTGCGGCCACGGTTTCCTGCAGATCAATACGGAAATAGTTGGAGCAGTGAATCAGATGCTCAACCTGGTCCTTCAGGGCCTTCACAAGCACCGGATGGTTGTGCCCGAGGGAATTCACAGCAATACCGGCAAAGCCGTCAAGATAACGCTTACCTTCCGTATCGGTAAGCCAAAGACCTTCGCCCTTAACAAAAGACACCGGAAGCGGCGAAAAGATCGGCAGCAGATGTGTTGTGGTTTCCAAAATAATTCCCCTGCACTGAAATCCATGAAATCGGGCTGCGGGAGGATCCGCAGACGCCCTCAGAGAGACGCCCGCCGCGCAGCTTTTCAGAGTCCGGCACTCGCAAAATCCCAGCCGGACAATTTGTGTATTTTAAGGCAAAGGAAACCACGGACCGAAGGATTTTTTGAGCCGGCTCGGAAAAATCTCAGGACCACGTGTCCGGATGCTGCCAGAAATCGAGTACCCGCTCGAGTTTGAGCGTTCTGGAAAATGGCGGCAGGCTCTCGAGAAACCGCCGGCCGTAGGAAGAAATTGAAGGCAGCACGCGGCGGTCCCCGATAATCAGGATGCCGCGGTCGTGTTCGCTGCGGATTAAGCGCCCCGTACCCTGCTTTAACGCAATGGTTGCCAAGGGTACATGGTGCTCAACAAAGGGATTGCCGCCCTGCTCGGCAATCCAGCGGCTTCTTGCCAGCAATACCGGATCGTCCTTCGGGGCAAACGGGAGCTTATCGATCACAACAAGCGACAAAGCATCGCCTTTAATGTCGATTCCTTCCCAAAAGCTCATGCTGCCCACAAGAATGGCGCCCGCCTGAGTTTTTCTAAAGCGCTCAATAAGTTTTGTGCGGCTGTCTTCGCCCTGCACGAGCACCTCGTAGGCGCGGTTATTGGCGGAAATAAGCCCTCTGAGCAGTGCCGCCGCGTGGCGCATGGCCCGGTAACTCGTGCAGAGAATAAAAGTCTTGCCGCCAATCACGTCAATCACGGGCCAGCTCTCGCGGATCAAAGCCTCAATGTAGTCTTCCCGCTCACTGGTTTTCGGGTCCGGCATCGATTCAGGCACATAAAGCATCGCCTGATCAGCGTAGTTAAAGGGACTCGCATACACGTGGGTTTCAACCCCGGTAAGGCCCATTTCGCTGACGAAGTGAGAAAAGTCCCCGTGGCCGGAAGCAATCGTCGCGGACGTAAAAACCCAGGCCGACTGCGCCTGCATCTGCCTTAATTTGGCAAAGTCTTCGGCAAAGGATAGCGGCGTCGTATTAAGCCGCGCCTCCGTTTTACCGCGCTCAATCCAGCGAACCGCAGGCCGCCCGTCAGCAGTTTTGGCGGGCTCCTTGGGCGTTTTCAGTGCCTCAATCCACTCGTTCATCTGAACCGACAGGCCGTTTAACACCTCGCAGTACTTGGTGATTTCCGCGTCTTCCTCACACACGGGCATCACGGACTCAATGAGTGTGGCAAGCGCCGTGAAAGTCTTATCCAGGGGCTTAACCAGCGACTCCGCATCCGCGGTTTCGGAAATCATGCGGCTTACGCCCTCGCCCACTCCGATTTCATCGAGCCTCAGGACAAAGTCCATCATGGCGTGGATCACCGCATCGCAAGCCTGATTCCAGTTGTTCTTCTTGAGGTAACTCTTAAAGCGGCTCAAAAGCCCGGCCCGCATTTCCTTGACGGTGTTTTTGAGCTGATAGGTCGAAAATTCCGTTCCGAAAAAGGCCGAGGCAATGTCAGGAAGCTTGTGCGCTTCATCAAAAATCGTGAGATCAGCCTGCGGCAGCATCCGCGCGTCGTCTCCGGCCCCGGCTGATTCGGGGTCGGCAAGCAAAGCCATCGCCGAAAGATAGAGATGGTGATTGACAACGACGATGTCGCTTGCCTTGGCTTTGGCGCGGGCCTTGTAGACAAAGCAGTCCTTGATGCGCGGGCAGTCGCTGCCGAGGCAGTTTTCCGCGGTGCTCGTCACATAGGGCCAGGCCGGCGAATCGTCCGGCACCCCGTGACAGCGGGCTCTGTCCCCGGTTTCATCCGTTTTGGCAAAAAAAGCGATCTTCTGAAAGTCCCGGACGGCTGCCGGTGACGGCAGTCTCGCTTCGGACTGTGCCGTTTCCATGCGGTAAAGGCAGATGTAGTTGGAGCGGCCCTTTAAAAGCGCGGTGGAGGCATTGACCCCGAGCGCCTTGCAGACAGCGGGCAGATCCTTTCCAAAGAGCTGATCCTGCAGGGGCTTACCCGCCGTGCTTACAATGACCTTGCAGCCCGCAAGAATGGCAGGCGTCAGATACGCAAAAGTTTTGCCGGTACCGGTACCGGCTTCAATGACTTCAGTGCCGTGATTCTCAATCGCACGCGCCACATCAAGAGCAAAACTTAACTGCCCGTCGCGGTGCATGAAGTGTTCGGTGGCGCCGGCCAAAGGTCCGCCCGCGGAAAATGCGGATCGGATGCGCTTTTCAAAGTCAACGGCTCCGTCTTTTACCCCTTCATTAAAAGGATCGTGCGGCGCCTCACTTTTCTTTTTCTTTTTCTTTGTCATTTCCCGCGAGCAGCCTTCGCAGCTTCCTTAGCCCGGCGTTTTGCCAAGGCTTCTTCCCGGGCCTTGATGCGTTCAGCCTTTTTCTTTTGCTTTAATTCGTACTTGGCGCGGTTGGCGGCTTCCTTAGCCTTACGGGCCTCAGCAGCTTTCTGACGCGCTTTGGTCTCCTGAGCGCGTTTGCTGAGGGCCGTCCCGAGCTTCGCGTCGGGCTTTTGAGCGGTCTTTGCCTTTTTAGAGTCCGACCTCTGACGCTGGGCTGCCTTAGCCTTTGCCTTTTTGTCGCGCTCAGCCTGCCGTGCGGCTTCTTCCTTTGCATTAAAGGAACGGATCACGCCGCGCGCTTCCTTTTCAATCTGAAAGAGACGCCGCTCCTGACGGATGCGGGCCTCGCGCACATCATCGCGGCAGCTGTTGACGAAGAAATTCTCTTCGCAGCGGCGGTGGGCGAAGTCAGCCTGTTCCTTCAGGCGGCTCTGCGCTTTTTTGACTTCAGAAAGCGCGTGCTCGGCGCTTTCCCGCGAGACGAGCGCCCCCTGCGGATAGCGCGTCACAAGCGTCATGTCTTCCAGGGCTTTGAGGTCCGGCGTAAACGCCGCAGCCGAAAGGCTCATGAGGCTCACGAGGAGGAAGACGGCGGGCTTGGTCCACATAGAAAGCGTTTCTCTGCAAAGAAAAAAAGAAAATCAACCGGACAATGACGGCAGTTTAGCGGCCGGCGGCGACCTTTGCACGCCCACGGAAACACACGGAAAAAACCGGATACACCTCCTTTCGGCGGAGGTGACACACGGGCTTTGGGCGTAGACTGTCAAGGGTGTTGCAGCTCCCTGCAGCACGGGCTTTTCCCACGCCCCTCACCCCCGATTTTTCAGGCTGTAAGTATGACCGCCAACTGGAAAATTACGCTTGCCATTCTCACCGCCAACACGGTTTTAATGTCGGCAAGCTACACCATGCTGATCCCGTTTCTGCCGATGTACCTTATTCAGGAACTCGGGGTTGCGCAGGGCGACGTCAACTGGTGGAGCAGCGCAATCTTCTCGGTAACCTTCCTGATTTCAGGCATCATGGCCCCCATCTGGGGCGCGATTGCCGACAAGAAGTCACGCAAACTGATGGCTATCCGCGCGGCTGCGTGTCTTGCCATCACCTACACGCTCGGCGGGCTTGTGCAGGGGCCCTGGCAGCTATTCTGGGTACGTGTGCTTCAAGGACTTTCAGCAGGCCTCTGGCCTGCAACGCTTGCAATTATGAGTGCCCATGCGCCGCACAACCGCCTGGGCTTTTCCATGGGTGTGATGCAGGCAGGTCTTACCGCAGGCGGCGTTTTGGGTCCCTTGATCGGCGGGCTTTTGGCCGAATACATCGGCATGCGCTCGACGTTTCTTGCCTCGGGCGCCGCACTTTTTCTCATTACGCTTGTGTTGGCATTCTGTGTGACCGATTCTCCGGCCGGCAAAAAATCCGCGGCTGCCAAAGAGACGGCGGACGCCGCAGCAACCCGCCCCAATCCCCTGCGGCTTGCGGTGGTTCAGCGCATGCTTTTTGCCGCAGGCGTTGTGCAGCTCACGATTCTCATGACGCAGCCCGTGCTTCCCCTTTACATTGCGGAACTGCAGGGCTCGATGGAAAGCATCGTGCTTATTTCCGGCATCGTCTTTTCGATTGTCGGTATTTCAGGCGTCCTCGCTTCGCCTCCCTGGGGCGTTCTGGGGCAAAGCTGGGGGTACCGTCCGGTGCTCTACCTCTCGCTTCTTTTCAGCGCGGTTTTCGGTATTGTCCAGGCCATTCCCCATGACCTCACGTGGTTTACCATGTTGCGCTTCATCGGGGGGCTTGCATTTGCCGGGATCTTCCCTGCCATTAACGCAGTGCTCACCCAAAGCACGAATCCCGCGGACCGCGGCAAGGTTTTCGGCTACTCATACTCGGCTCAGCAGTTCGGCAGCGTCATCGGCCCGATCTTCGGCGCTGCGCTTGCCACGTGGTGGGGCAACCAGGTCGCCATTGGCGCTGCGGGCGCCGTTCTGATTCCCGTGGTTGCGGTCCTCTACTTCTTCCGTCCGAAAAACGCAGCGCCTGCAACCGGAGCGCCGCTCAACAAATAGACGCGAAAAAGGCCGTCAGCTCTGCTGCAGCGACGGCCTTTTTTGTTGTTACCGGAAAACCGGTTACCAGGCAGCCTTTACGGCACCGTTAAAGGTCTTTTCAATGAATGCCTTCACTTCCGGCGACTGATAGGCCTTCACGAATTTCTGCACCTTTTCGTCCTTGGCGTTATCAGCCCGGCTTGCAATGATCATGAGGGCAAAGGGCGCCTCGCGGGATTCGAAATAAAAGCCCTGCTTGGCGGGTGAAAGCCCTGCGCTGATGACGTAATTCATCGGAATCGCGGCGATTTCCACGTCGTCAAGGCTCCTCGGCAGTTGCGCTGCCTCAAGCTCCACAATCTTAATGCCGCGCGGATTTTCGACGATGTCAGCCGGCGTGGCGGTGTTTCCCGTAACACCGGCCTTCAGTTTAATCAGGCCCGCAGCCTGAATCAGAAGGAGCGCCCGTCCGCCGTTTGTCGGGTCGTTGGGAATACTGATTGTGGTGCCTTCCTTAATGGCATCAAGGCTCTTAATCTTGTTGGAATAAAAGCCCATCGGCTGCACGACCGCATCGGCAATCTTCACAAGATTCGCATTTTGCTGTTTATTAAAGTTATTCAGGAACGGCTCATGCTGGAAAACATTGGCGTCAAGTGACTTGTCCGCCAGAGCCCGGTTGGGCGAAATGTAGTCGGTGAATTCCACCACCTTAACGGTGAGACCATTTTTGGCGGCAACCTTGGCGGCTTCGTTGACAATTGCAGAATGCGGGCCGGCGGTTGCGCCCACCTTGATTTCTTCAGACTTCTGAGAGCCGCAACCGGTTAAAACCGACGTAACGGCAACAGCAGCCACAGCGGCAGCGATGATTTGACGACGTGCAAACATGTTGATCTTTCCCTGTATGTTGTTCTTTGAAGGGCCTCTCGGCCCGAGGTCTGTGCATCTTACGGGAAAGAAAAGCGAAGAAAACAGAAATCGCGTAAAGCATTGAGGTATTACGGCGCCGGACAACAAAAAACCCTGCACAGGCAGGGCTTTCATCGGCGTACTTGGCAGGGGTAGTAGGATTCGAACCTACGAATGGCGGATTCAGAATCCGCTGCCTTAACCGGACTTGGCGATACCCCAGTACGTTTGGTGCGGTCGGAGAGACTCGAACTCTCATGCCTCTCGGCACAGCCACCTCAAGGCTGCGCGTCTACCAATTTCGCCACGACCGCAAATTTTTATCTCTGAACAAGTGCCGCACCTTGGTACGTTTGGCAGGGGTAGTAGGATTCGAACCTACGAATGGCGGATTCAGAATCCGCTGCCTTAACCGGACTTGGCGATACCCCAGTACGTTTGGTGCGGTCGGAGAGACTCGAACTCTCATGCCTCTCGGCACAGCCACCTCAAGGCTGCGCGTCTACCAATTTCGCCACGACCGCATACGGCTTATTCAGATTGTCTTCACAGCTGAAGTTTTATCCTCAACTGCGAAGCTCAGCATTTTAGCGCGGAATCTGATTAGATTGCAAGTCCTTTCCGGAATTTTCTGCCGGAGCCGTCTGTTCCGTGGTCGTCATCGCCCCCAAAACACCGCCCTTGTCGGCACGGGCCTGCTTCTGATAGGCGCCGGAACCGAGTGTCACGGCAATGGTGGCGCAGAAAAAGATCGTGGCGGCAACAGCGGTGGAACGCGACAGGAAGTTCGCGGACCCCGACGCACCGAAGAGTGACCCGGAGGCGCCGGCACCGAAGGCCGCGCCCATATCGGCACCCTTACCGTGCTGCAGCAGCACGAGAATAATGACGGCAACGGCGGCAATGATCTGAATGATGACCGCCACGCTCATAAGCATCTGCATGTTTTCTTTTCCTGTTGGTTAGATCTGTGCCGCGGCACAAATCGCATAAAAATCTTCCGCCTTTAATGACGCGCCGCCCACAAGGGCTCCGTCAATGTCAGGCATGGCAAAAAGTTCTGCGGCATTCGCCGGTTTCACGCTGCCGCCGTAAAGGATGCGCATTGCTACGGCAACTGCCCCGCCAAAGCGCCGGGCCAGTTCAGCCCTCAGCGCGGCGTGCACAGCCTGCGCTGTCTCTGGCGTTGCCGTCTCACCGGTGCCGATCGCCCACACGGGTTCGTAAGCAAGCGTCACCTTCCGGAGGTCACCCTCTGTAAGTCCGTGAAGTGCATTAACCGTCTGCGCAATCACCACCGCGTCGGTCTTTCCCTCGCGGCGCTCGTGAAGGGTTTCTCCAACGCAGAGGATCACTTCAAGCCCGGCCGCAAGCGCTTTTTTCACTTTTTCGGCTACCACCTCATCGGTGTCGCCGAAAAGGCTTCTGCGTTCGCTGTGACCGACAAGCGTCACACCCGCACCGATGTCAGCGACCATAGCCGCAGAGACTTCGCCCGTGTAGGCGCCGGTGTCAAAGCGGCTCACGTCCTCAGCCGCGGTTTTCACGCGGCTGTCTTTGAAAAGTCCGGCGAGTTCCGGCAGATACACAAAGGGCGCCGCCACCGTCACGTCACAGGTGAGCCCCGCCGCAAGGCGCAGGAAATCACGAACCCAGGCGGCGTTTGCTGCTCTTGATCCGTTTAATTTCCAGTTGGCTGCTGCGTACTTGGTTCGTGCCATGTTTATCTGCCTTGTCTTTACTCATTTGAGGCCGCATTTTAACGGAAAGCCCGGGTACCGAAATACCCGGGTTTTTCGTGAAAGCGCCGCTAGGTGGGGGCTCTGGGCCCCCTTCCCTGCATTTAACCGCGGCCGGCTGAGTTATTCAGCGCGGATGTTGTCCTTGCCTTCGTTTAAAAGAGCCTTCATGGAAAGACGCACACGGCCCTTTTCGTCGGCTTCGATCACCTTCACGCGGACAACCTGGCCTTCCTTGAGGTAGTCGGAAACCTGATTGACGCGTTCATTGGCGATCTGGCTGATGTGAAGCAGGCCGTCTTTGCCGGGCAGCAGGCTCACGATGGCGCCGAAGTCGAGCAGACGCTGCACGGTGCCTTCGTAGATCTGGCCCACTTCGATTTCAGCCGTGATGTCTTCAATACGCTTCTTGGCGATGGCGGCCTTTTCCGGATCGCTCGAAGCGATCGTGATCGTGCCGTCATCTTCGACGTTGATCTGGCAGCCGGTTTCTTCGCAGAGACCACGGATCGTGGCGCCGCCCTTACCGATCACGTCACGGATCTTTTCCGGATTAATCTTCAGAGTCGTCAGACGCGGGGCAAAAGCGGAAAGCTCGTGCGCGCCGTCGCCGGCCATTTCGTGCATCTTGCCGAGGATGTGCATGCGGCCTTCGTGCGCCTGGGCGAGAGCTGCCTGCATGATTTCAGCCGTGATGCCTTCAATCTTGATGTCCATCTGCAGAGCCGTGACACCGTTTTCGGTACCCGCGACCTTGAAGTCCATGTCACCGAGGTGGTCTTCGTCACCGAGGATGTCGGTGAGAACGGCAAACTTGTTGCCTTCCTTGATAAGACCCATGGCAACACCGGCCACGTAGTCCTTCAGAGGCACACCGGCGTCAAGCATCGACAGGCACCCGCCGCAGACGCTTGCCATGGAGCTCGAACCGTTGGATTCGCAGATTTCGCTGACAACGCGGATCGAGTAAGCGAAGTCGTCAGCCGAGGGAAGCACCGCCTTCAGAGCGCGCTTGGCAAGACGCCCGTGGCCGATTTCACGGCGCTTGGGGCTGCCCACGCGGCCGGTTTCGCCGGTGGCAAACGGCGGCATGTTGTAGTGCATGATGAAGCGGTCACGGCTTTCGCCCATGATCGAATCAACAATCTGTTCGTCCTGCTTGGTGCCCAGGGTCGTGATGACGAGCGCCTGAGTTTCGCCGCGGGTAAAGAGGGCCGAACCGTGGGTGCGCGGAAGCACGCCCTGACGGATTTCGATCGGACGCACCGTGCGGGTGTCGCGGCCGTCGATACGGGGCTTGCCGGCGAGGATGTTGCCGCGGACGATCTGCGCTTCCATCTCAAAGAGAATGCCGTGCACTTCGTTCATGTCGGGCACTTCGGTGCCGGCAGCTTCGGCGTCCTTGGTAAGCGCCGCTTCCACGGCTTCGTAGACCTCACGCAGCTTATCGTTACGGTCCTGCTTGCTGCGCAGCGTATACGCGGCGTGCAGGCCTTCTTCAGCGAGTTCACGGATGCGGGCAATAAGCGCATCGTTCTTGGGAGCAGGCTGCCAGTCCCAGGCGGGTTTGCCGGCTTCGGCAACGAGATCATGAATAGCGTTGATCGCGACCTGCATTTCGCGGTGACCGTACATGACGGCGTTAAGCATCGTTTCTTCGGGCAGGCGGTCGGCTTCGGATTCAACCATCAGAACAGCGCGTTCGGTGCCGGCCACGACGAGGTCGAGCTTACTTTCATGCATCTGCGAAACCTTGGGGTTGCAGACGAAACGGTCGTTGATGTAGCCCACGCGGCAGGCGCCGATCGGGCCCTTGAAGGGGATGCCGGAGACAGCCAAAGCGGCAGACGCCCCGATCATGGAAGGAATGTCGGGATCGACTTCCGGATCAACAGACAAAACGTGAATGATGACCTGCACTTCGTTAAAGAAGCCGTCCGGGAAAAGCGGACGAATCGGGCGGTCAATGAGGCGGCTCGTGAGCGTTTCCTTTTCGCTCGGGCGGCCTTCACGCTTGAAGAACCCGCCGGGGAACTTACCGGCGGCGTAGGTCTTTTCGATGTAGTCAACGGTGAGCGGGAAGAAGTCCTGGCCGGGCTTGGCTTCCTTCTTGGCGACAACGGTGGCAAGCACCACGGTGTCGTCCATGGCGCAGACCACAGCACCGGTGGCCTGACGGGCGATTTCCCCCGTGGTAAGCGTCACATTGTGATCGCCGAACTGAAAGCTCTTCGTGACTTTATTAAACATCGTCATGATGAAGTGAGATCCTTAAAAGTTCCTGTCTGAAGATCCCTGCGGAATTCCCGAAAACACGCCGGTTTCCTTAAGGCGACGGCACGCTGCGGCACGGAAGCTCTCAGAAGAGAAGTCTGACGACTGAAAGCGTCGGTGTCGCAACGCGCGGATCCGTCACAAACCGTCAGGGGCTCTTAAACAAGGAAAGGAAGAAAAAAGAGGTCCAGATAAACGCACAGCCTGTGTGCCGCTAAAGGACAGACAGGCTGTTTTTGAACCGGTTACTTACGCAGCTGCAGCGTATCGATGAGCTTGCGGTAGGCGGCGACGTCGGTGCGCTTGAGGTAGTCAAGGAGCTTACGGCGGCGGCTCACCATCTTCAGAAGACCGCGGCGGGAGTGATGATCCTTCATGTGTTCCTTGAAGTGACCGGTCAGACCGTTGATGCGGGCGGTGAGAAGAGCCACCTGGACTTCGGGAGAACCCGTGTCGCCGGCAGCGCGCTGGAACTTGGCAATAACGTCAGCCTTGTTGATCTGTGCAGACATTGATTTTTACCTGTAAAAAGTAGGTTAAAAAGGACGCAAACAGGCGGCCAGGGGTGTCTTGAGCCCGTGCCGTGATTTGCGAAAGGCGGTATTCTAGAAAAAAAGCGCAGGAAAAACAAACCTCCTGCGCTTTTTACGGGTCACACCCTGTATCAGACCGTATGCTGCGGGTTGCAGCTCGGTTCAGTATCAAGGCGGCTTAAGGCATTGAGATAGGCCTTGGCGGAAGCCGCGATGATGTCCGGATCGGCGCCCACGCCGTTCACAATGCGGCCCGAGCGCGCCAGACGCACCGTCACGTCGCCCTGGCTTTCCGTGCCGCCGGTGATGGCGTTCACACTGTAAAGCTGCAGCTCGGCGTCCGACTTCACTTCCGCTTCAATCGCGCGGAAGGTGGCGTCCACCGGACCGTTACCTTCGGCTTCCGAACGTTTTTCAACGCCGTTATCCGTCCAGACAACCGTGGCCTTCGGTTTCTCACCGGTCTCAGACTGCTGCAGAAGGCTCACAAACTCATAGCGGTCCTGATGGGCCTTGGCGGGTGCTTCCTTAAAGAGCGCCTGAATGTCTTCGTCAAAGATTTCACTCTTGCGGTCGGCAAGATCCTTGAAGCGGATAAAGGCGGCGTTAAGTTCCGTTTCGGTTGCAACCGGAATGCCGAGCTCCTTGATGCGCTGACGGAAGGCGTTGCGGCCGGAGAGTTTTCCAAGAACGATCTTGTTGTGCGTCCAGCCCACATCCTCGGCACGCATGATTTCGTAGGTTTCACGGCTCTTAAGCACGCCGTCCTGGTGAATGCCGGAAGCGTGCGCAAAGGCGTTGGCGCCCACCACAGCCTTATTGGGCTGCACCGGGAAACCGGTGATGGAACTCACAAGCTTACTTGCCGCCACAATCTGTTCGGTATGAATGCCGGTCTCAAGGCCGAAGTAGTCGCGGCGGGTCTTCACGGCCATCACGACTTCTTCAAGCGAGCAGTTGCCCGCGCGTTCGCCCAGGCCGTTAATCGTGCATTCGATCTGACGCGCTCCGCCCTGCTTGACGCCGGCCAAGGAGTTGGCCACCGCCATACCGAGGTCGTTGTGGCAGTGCACGGACCAGACGGCCTTATCGGAATTGGGAACGTGCTCGCGGAGGTCAGCGATAAAGGCACCGTAAAGTTCGGGCACGGCGTAACCCACCGTATCGGGAATATTGACGGTCGTGGCGCCGGCGTCAATCACGGCTTCGCAGATGCGGTAGAGAAATTCCGGATCCGAGCGGTAGCCGTCTTCAGCGGAAAATTCAATGTCGTCGGTGTACTTGGCGCAGGCCCGCACGGCGGCCACGGCGCGCTCAAACACTTCGTCAGGCGTCATGCGCAGTTTTGCCTGCATGTGCAGGGGCGACGTTGCAATAAAGGTGTGAATACGGCGGCGCGGCGCCGGGGCAATCGCTTCACCGGCGCGTTCAATGTCCTTGATTGAAGCACGGGACAAAGAGCAGACGGTGGAATCCTTCACATGACGGGCAATCTGATGAATCGCATCAAAGTCACCCTGAGAACTGGCGGCAAAACCGGCTTCCATCACGTCCACACCGAGACGCTCAAGCTGCAGCGCAATGCGCAGCTTTTCTTCCTGCGTCATCGAAGCACCGGGGCTCTGTTCCCCGTCGCGAAGCGTCGTGTCAAAAATAATGAGACGGTCTGTCATTGCGCTTTCCCTTACGAATGTTGTTATGTTAGATCTTCACTGTCGGAAACAGACATTGTCTGCTGAGTTTATAGCGGGACAAGCGCTTTGTCTAAGCGCGGCACGCCGCACGGATGCGGAGCTCTTTTCTACCGATAGAAAACCCGCAGTGACAAAAGCACCCCGAGAACAAGAAGCACCATACCCGCGGTCATCGACCAGACAGGCCACTCCAGCCTCAGAATATGCGCATAGACAACCGCAAAAAGCGTCTCAAAAACAATCATCTGTCCCGCAAGGGCCGTCGGAAGCCGCTGACTCATCTCGCTCCAAAACACGGTTCCCACCCAGGAGCACAGAAGCCCTGAGGCAATCATCACAAAGACAAACCAAACGGGCTGCGGCCCCAAAAGGGGGCCACCCGCGTTAACCGTTGTCTGCACGAGGGCAAAACCCGCGCAGGCAACAGGCAGCGTTGCCAGGCCCTGCGCCGTGGTCCACGCGCGCGGCGTCCGCTTCGGATGGTCAATCAGCCAGTCGGCGTTACAGATCGGGTACCACGTCCAGACCGCCAGGGCGGCAATACAGAATAAAACACCGTACCAGAAGCGCTCGGGGTTACCCTGGCTCGCAGCGACCACCGCGTTGAATTCGGAGATGTTGGCAAGCACGAGGCCCGCAAAAATAAGAACCAGAGCCGGTATGAGGCTTCGCCAGCGGACAAACCGTCCGCGCTTTTTATCTCTGAGGTTTGCAATCACCGCAACAAGCACAGGGATAAGCGCCATGCACATGCCGGCAAAAGGCGCTCCCGCCATATTGATGCAGTTCAAAAGAAGCCAGTAATAGACGCAGTTACCGAGCACCCCGAGGGCGCAGGCCGTCCCCCAGTCTTTAAGGGTGTAGTGCGCAAATTCGTGCCGCTGCATCCACATCAAAGGAACCGCCACCAGGCCGAAACTGATGTAGCGGGCCGTCGCGATAATCACAGGATCGTAGTCCGGGAGCACCAGCGGAACCAAGTACACGAAGCCCCAGAGTACGCAGGCACCGAGACCGTAGAGCACACCGGAGAGCATGACCGAATCCTTGGAGATGATTAAGGCAACAACGGCAGATTCTCTCAGAAATCGCCCGGTTTTGCGCGGCGGGCTGCCTTAATTTCGGCGTGCCGCGCCTTGGCTTTAAGCCGGCGTTCACGGGCGCCCTTGCCGGGGCGCGTGGCAATGCGGTGTTTGGGCTTAACCAAAGCCGCCGAAATCATGACCTCAAGCCGGCTTCGGGCGGCCCGGAGATTGGCCTGCTGGGTACGCTCGGTCTGCGCTTTAATGAGAAGCACGTTGCCGTCCACAAGTTTTGCGGCAAAAAGCGTGCGGAAGCGCTCAACCGCGTTAGCAGGCAGCCCGCTCTCAGACAGAGAAAACCTCAGCTGCACGGCCGTAGCGACCTTGTTGACATTTTGCCCGCCCGGGCCGCTGCTTCGCACTGCGCTCCATGTAACGGAGGCTTCTTTGATCACAAATTTTTCTGACATCGTTTTCCTGCACTGCCGCCAAAACCGCGCTCCAGTTGGTAGTTTCGCGTCCGTAATGAGACAATTCCGGCAACAACAATTTTTTCAACAAACATCCTGCAATGCGTCAGTCCGACAACAATCCGGCCGTGAACGACACCGACACCCGCGTGCGCGAGAGTGTCCGGGTTAATTCGCCCCATCAGATTGAATTCAAGGAGCGCGTTGCTTTTCCAGAAAGCGCGGACTCGGTGCGCTACGAAACGGAAACCTATATTTTTCTGCCGCCCGCGCTGCAGGTAACGCCCGAACACTTCACAAGCGCCACACTGCTGCGGTCTCTGAAAAACTACATCCGTCTGCGGGCTCCGAAGTTGCCGCTTACCGCTTTTGAAGATAACGCCGGTCCTTTTGCCGATCTTGACAGTGCGTTAAAGGACATCAACGTGCGAACCGTCAACGCCGATGAAGACTATGAAAACGCCGTGAGACGCTTTGCACTTACCTACCGGCAGAGCGTGAAGTCGGCTTTGGAAACCCTTGCTCAGGATCCGGACAGCTGTACGACGGAAGATGTACGGCGCATTATCGGACAAATCACCGGAATACTCGCGGCTTACCGCAGCCGCCAGACCTATCTTGTCACGCTCGGCCGCGAACTCGGCAACAACCACGCCTGGGCCTACTGTGATGAATTCATGAGCATCATCACGGCTTACTACCTCCGTAACGTCTATCTGGCGCTTGACTTTGAAAAGCAGGAAATCGTGCTTACGCTCTGGGAAAGTGAAAAGCAGTACCGGCTCAAGCACTACCCTTTGAGCGTCCCGGGCGCTGGCGCAGACAATGAAACGCTGCTTTTCCGCTGGTCGGTACTTAAGAAGTACGTGAGCAGCCTTTTGTTTCTTGAAGCCAAAGTCCAGGGCGGACAGCCCATGCTGCTGCATTCCCTTTACGGCGTTGCGGCCGCGGTCTCCATGCTCTTTGCCACCATCATCGCCTTTTCCTGGCAGGGAACCTACGGGTCACTCTCGATGAACCTCTTCTGGGCCTTGGTGATTGCCTACATCTTCAAAGACCGCATCAAAGAGGGTTTAAGAGCGTGGCTTTACAAGCGCTTTCAGAAGTGGATTCCCGACAGGCGTCTGCAGCTTGAGCGCGGCTCCTACCGGCACGCCGGTCAGGTTGAGGAATCGTTTCGCTTCATCAATGCCGAGCAGGTCCCCGAAGCCGTCCGCAAGCTGCGGGAGTCCGCGCACACCATTGAACTTTTAAGCGGCAAACTCCCTGAGGACATTCTGCTTTACAAAAAGGAAGTAACGCTTGAGAAACTCAGGACCCTCACGCAGGACACCGGTAATTCCGTGCTTGACATCATGCGGCTTAACATCAGGGACTTTCTGCGCTACACCGAAACCCTTTTTGAAGAGCTTCCCGTGCTTGAAGAGGACGCCGCGGAAACCGCAGCCCGTCAAGCCTTCGGTGAAAAGATCTATCACATCTACGTGGCCCAGCGAATCAAAATCGGCGAAAAGCGTGCCGTAGCCATGCAGCGGCTCGTCATTAATGCCCAAGGCATCAAGCGCCTTGAGACCGTGCAGCCGTTGACCACCCAAAACGAAGACTGACGCCGCGGGCAACTCACCGTGCGATAATTGTCGATACCGCTTTTCGTTTTTTTTCAGAGGTTCCCCATGATTCAAAACACCGCCCTGACCGAATGGTTCCGTCACGTGCCCGAGGACAAGTGGCTCAGAGATCCTGCCGCTTCCCAAAATGACGCGCAAGCGATCTGGGACAAGCTGGGTCTTAAGCCCGGCATCCGGATTTTTGAATGTCCCTGCGGCAAAGCCGACATCGGTTTTCCCCTGGCGCGCATGGGCGCCATCATGAGCGGCATGGACTTTAACCCCCACTTTGTGGCAGCGGCCCGCAACAAGTTCTACCGCGCCGATCTTCCCGGGACCTTCACCAACGACGACATGCGCCACGCGGTGTTCCCGCACAATCAGGATCTCATCATCAACTGGGCGAGCTCCTTCGGTTATTTCAGCGATGAAGGCAACAAGGATCTGCTCGAGCGCTTTGCCGAAAGCCTCAAGTCCGGGGGTGAACTTTTAATCGAAGTCGCCAACCCCAAACTTGTAATGAGCGGCAGGGCCACGCGCCTTATCGCGTCCGGCGAAACGGTGCCTGAAACCTGGGACGAAGAAAGCCGCCGCGCCTCGGTTGTTTTCCCGTCCAATGAATACCGCGGTCCGGTGGTCGCAAGCATCCGCGTCTACACCACGGACGAATACAAGGAAATGCTCAAGGACGCGGGCCTTACGCTTCTTGCCTTCTACGGCCAGGGCTTTACCGAATACACCGATGAGAGCACCCGCCTCATTGTGCACGCCAAAAAACCGTAAACCGCATAAAGCACATACGGCGCTCAGAGCCGGCTGCAGTCCTGCAGCCGGCTTTTTGTTTGGGCTTGTTTCGGAGTTACTCAAAACTACGCACCTGCGGTAGGATGATTACAAACAAAAATCCGAAAGAGGAAAACCGTATGGCCGTCAAGTTTCTATTCAAAACCGCCGTTGCCGCTGCTGTTGTGGCGGGAGCCTATGCCGCCGCAGGTTACTGGGGTGTGCCGCAGGGCGTGCGCTGGGGGCTTGAGACGTATCTGAAGCCCGCACTCGGCGCAAAGTCCGTCACGGTGGAGTCCGTCACCTTTGATCCCTGGAACTGGACACTGGAAGTGCGCGGCGTCTCGGCGCTCTCCGCGAAAAACAAATCCCTTCTTTCCTTAAGGCGTTTTTATACCGATGTGAGCGGTGAATCGGTCACAAAGCTTGCCCCTGTTGTTTCGGCGCTTTACGTCGAGGGCCTTAAAGCGAGCATCACGACTGGCTCAAAGAAAGTGGAAAGCGCCAAAAAGGAAGCCTCGCAGACCTCAGCCTCTGATAGTCTCACTCTCCCCGCCTTCAGTATCGCCGACATCCGTGTAACGGACAGCGCCGTGACGCTCACCAATTCCAAAGCAGGCGTCTCCTGCGCGGTGACTGACGTCAACCTCACGCTGCCGCTTGTGTCAACGCTGGCGGCCGGGACCCTCGCTCCGGTAACGCCCGCGCTTTCACTGAAAATTGACGGACGCCCTGTCAAGGCTTCGGGCACGGCTGACATTAAGAGCGCCGCCTTAAAAATTTACGCAGCCGATATTGATGCCGCCAAGCTTGTGAGAGCCGCTGACCTCGCTCTGCCCGTGCGTATCGACAAACTCTCCGTGAGCGCCGACACCGACATCACCTTTAAGATGGCGGGCAGCACCCCTCAAGTTACGGCCAAGGGGACGGTTGCCGCCAAGAGCGTTGACGTAAGGGATGAAGCCGGCAGAAACTTTGTGAAACTCGCTTCGGCAAGCGTCACGGTCGGACACTTTGATCTCGCAAAGCAATCCGTGAGCATCACAAACGCCGAAGTTCACTCCCCGGACATCACGCTGCGGCTTGCGCCCGCAAAGAATTCCGGCACGAAGAACGCTCCCGCAGAAAAGAGCCCGGAGACCTCCTCCACCTGGCAGTGGTCGCTTGCCAAAGCCTCGCTCACCTCGGGCAGCGTCACCGTGATTGATCAGAGCGTCAAACCCACGGCACAGCTTAGGATCGCGCAGATTAAAGCAAGTGCTCAGGGACTCTCCTCACAGAAAAACAAAACCGGGACCGTGAGTCTCTCGGCCAGACTCGGCTCCGGCACGGTCTCAGCCTCAGGTCATTTGGGTGTTGCGCCCTTAAAAGCCGATCTCTCGACCAAGATTGCCGCCTTAAATCTCGCGCAGTTTAACGGCTGGGTAAAGTCCCTGGCGGGCGCTCAGCTCACCTCCGGTACGGCGCAGCTTGCGGGCAACCTTTCCTACAAGGACGCAAAGACGCCGCAGATTGCCTGGAAAGGTGACTTTTCGCTTGTCTCGCTTGCCGCAAAAAATCCCGCGGGTAAAACGCTCATGACCTGGAAAAAGGCTTCCGCGAACGGTGTTGACCTCAAGTCCGTGACACCGGTGAACCTCACGGTGGGCGAACTTGTCGTCGAGCAGCCCGCGCAGAAAGTGACGAAGACCGTTTCCACGATTGCCGATATTCTCGGAGCCGTGGCTGCCGCCACCGGACACGAAAACACCGCACGCCGCGCGGGTAAGGTGAGTCAAACGGTGCAGAAAGATATCCGCGTGAAAAACCTCGTCTACGCCGACGGCCGCTTCTCGGTTAACGGTATCGGCCGCGGAACACTCGAAGCACTTGCCGTGGAAACCTTAAACAGCATCTTTGCCAAGGCAGGCAAATAACCGTCAGAGAGCCTGAGTAAGCCCGGAAACCGCAAGGTACGCCCGGGCTTCTTTTAAAGGCTGTAATGGTCCTTGATTTTGGCCGTGAAAAAAGCCCAGGCTGACGCGAGCGTATAGACCGCACACACAAGAAGAATCACGCAGGCAAGCGTATAGGGGCGGCCTTCGGCCATCCGTTCGTTGACAAGCCTCAGTGCAGTGCGGACCCACTCCACCCCGAAAAAGACGAGAAACCCGACTTCAAGCCACTTCACCCAGCGGTAAGGCACCAAAAGAAAAAGCGCAAGCGCCGCAGGCAGCGGCAGCAGAGCCTCGTAGCCGTTAAAAAGAAAATGCGCCTCCATCAGAAGCAGGCTCACAATCGGGAAACACAAGCGCCACATGGTTTTACTTGTCCTTTGGGGTAACAGCAGCCGCGCGGGTATTGCGGGGTTTTTCGGGCGGCGTCATCGTCATGCTTTTATAAATATGTTTAATGCCCAGAATCGGGTGCTTAAACATAGTACGCGGTCCGCCGAAGCGCATGACCTTTGCCGTTTCTTCGCGCATCTCGGGCTTATAGCAGTGGATTCTGCACTTGGCGCACACGGGCTTCTCCTCTCCGAAGGGGCAGCAGGCAAGGCGCTTTCGGGCGTACTCATAAAGCGCTTCACACTTTTCGCACAGCCCCTCTTTCGTGCCGTGATGCGCGTGGCAGTAGTCGGCGATCATGAAGCCGATCGTGTCGGCTTCCTCTTTAAGCGCGCCTTTCTCAAGACGCTGCATACGGTCGTCGGTCATGTCTGAAGCAAAAATATCAAAACACTGTTACGCATGATAGGCACAAAAGATGAGCGCTATCTGAGCAAAATCCGCACAGGCCAATCATTGTGCGGTATTTCGGAATCCTCGGTACGTCTTTAGAATTCCACGCGCCTTTCCGTGTCTGTGTAACCCAAGATTTTCTCTGTCCCCATGCTGCAGTCATTCTGGATGCTGGTGGCGGCTTTCTTTTTTGCCGTCATGAGCGCGTTTGTAAAGCTCTCCTCCGCCGAGACCGGTACCTTTGAGATCGTCTTCTGGCGCTCGCTCATCAGTTTTGCGGTAATCTGGGGCTTTATGCTCGCAAAAGGGTGTTCTCCGCGCACGAACTATCTCACGGGGCACTTAAAGCGCTCTATTCTGGGGACCGTTTCCTTCACGATGTGGTTTGCGACGATGGGGCACCTCCCTTTGGGAACCTCGACGACGCTTAACTACACGGCGCCCCTTTTTATTGCACTCACGGTGATCGTGATTGCACTCAAAAACCGGGAAAAGGCGCCCTGGCTTCTGGCGCTTGCCATCGTCACGGGTTTTATCGGGGTGTGTCTCGTACTGCAGCCGTCGGTAAACGGTGAACAATTTAAGTGGGCGCTTCTCGGGCTTTTTGCCGCTTCCATGGGACCGATTATCTTTTTCCAGATCAAGCAGCTCGGAAACCTCCACGAGCCCGCCTGGCGCATCGTCTTTTATTTTTCGCTTGTGGGCACCATCTGGGGGCTCGGCGGCAACCTCATCCTTGAGGGCGGTATCGGAGGCCACTCCCCTGAAACATGGGGTGCGCTTCTCGGCGTCGGAATCACCGCAGTTCTCGCGCAGGTGTGCCTCACCCGAGCCTACGCATACGGCAACATGATGCTCACGGCCTGCTTTCAGTTTGCAACGATTCCGATTGCCGAACTTATCGGCACGTTCTGTTTCGGCGAGTCGCTTCCGGCAACGGCGTTGACCGGCATGGCGCTGATTCTCGTTGCGGGCTGCGCGGCATCGGTCATCACCAAACAGATGGAAAAAAAACGGAAAAAGAAGGCTTCTTCCGGGCTTTAAGACTCATAGCCCGGATGCCGGTCCGGGCTTATGCATCCGGTTACTTCGTGTTGTTTAAGAAATTTAGCGCCGTGACCGTTTTAACCTCAGCAAGCTCTTCGGGGTTAAGTTTGAGTTCGCCGCTGCGGTAAAGGGCCAAAAGCCTCAGGCCCTCTTTTTTAAGGCAGTAGGACGTAAGCGGATACCCAGCAAAACCCCGCACGCAGTACATGGAAATCGCAAAAACAGCAGCAACCGTAAGGCCCTGCTTCATGGCCGCGGTCTGCATCATCGTTGCCGCCACAATGCCGCCTGTGAGCGGCGGAAGACCCGTGATGACGAGTGCCCGGTCCATAAAGAAAGGCGCAATAAAGTACGCGGCAAGGCACATACCCAAAAGGCCCGCAAGGCACACCGTGACGGTGCGCCACTGCTGCATCAGCTGCTTGAGACTGATGATTGTGCCCAAGTGGGTAATCAGCAGATAAATGCAGAGCGTCGCGCCGAACGGAATCAGAAACGAGTCCTTCACAAGGTCGTGCGGCAGAATAGTCCAGTACCCCAACAGCAACAGAACGGCTGACACAAAGACCGAAGGAACCCTGGCTTTGGTTAAGGTGGAAACCACCTCACCGATGATGACGCCTCCGCAGATCACAAAGGCGAGCAGAAAGTTGTACAGGCTCAAACTCCACGAGCCAATCAAGAAAAACACCCGCCTCCCTTTGGAAACGGACGCTTTTCGTCATTGTGGGCTTATGCCCGTGGGACGACTCAGAGAAGTTTGATGCGCTTGATTAACGGCACTCTCAGTAGGCTGTTTAAGTTAGCGGCCGTGCAACGTCAGCTGCCCGGTCGCTTCAAAAGACAGGAGATCAAAGAGAAGAGCCTACTTCTGCCGGCTTTCGCGCTCCATGCGCGCAGCCTGGCTCGCAGCTTCGGCAATGCTCTGATAGGCCGGGTCGTTGGGATCGGCCTTGGTAAGAATAAATTCGAGCGCAATACGCGCCGTTTTCCAGTCGTGCGCCTGAAACGCTGCCATCGCGAGAAACTCCTGCACCCGGAGGTTGTTTTCGTCAATCACGGCGGCCTGTGTGAGAATCTCAACAGCCTTTTTGTACGCGGCCTCTGTTCTGAGGTTCATGGTGGCCGCCCCGTACTCCATCAATACGTCCGTGTCTTTGCCGGCAAAACGGCCGAGACTCACAGCCTTTTCATACGCATCAGCCGCTCCCTGCCAGTCAGAGCTCTGCGCAAGAGCGCGCCCGTAGAGCACCCAGGCACGTTCATCCTTGGGATGCGTTTCAAGAAAGGCCTTGAGTTCAGCCGCGCCCGGCGCGCGGTCGTTAAGCCCGAGCGTGCCGTCGGCACGCATGATGCCGCCCTTTTGCACCGAGTCAAACAAATCAATGGATCCTGCGGCTCCGAACCACTGATAAAGCCCCAATACCGACACCGTCATCAGCACGCACACGGTAAGCGCCGTCGCAACGGGAGCGCCTTTGCCCCCGAGCGTTCTGCCGCGGGCCTCAGAAATATCCTGCAGCGCACGGCGCCTGACGTCCTCGACGCTTGCCTCGTAGCCCGCCTTATCGAGAAGCCCCGCATCAAGATCGGCCTTGAGGCTCTCCATCTGCTGCGCCAAAAGGACGCGTGAGGTTTCCTCGGCGCTTGCGCCTTTGGTACGGAAGAAGCTGTGCCCGAGAAGCGCCGGCACGACAAAGGCGCAGGCAATGAGAATCAAAAGGGCTGCAACGCACCAGAAAATAATTTCGTGTGACATGGTCTTTGGGATCAAGAAAAAAGCGGACAACCGAATTTTCGATCATCCGCTTCTCATTTCGGTCAGGCGAATCTTACGGGATCCGCCTTTTCCGAGTCTGACTTACTTGGCGCGCTTGGCGGCCATTGCGTCACGCAGAACCTTGGTGGCTTCCTGAGCTGCGGCGGCAGACTTCGCAAGCGAGGCCTGAGCCATTTCAGGATTGTGGAACCAGGCACCGTTCACAGCCGTCCAGTATTCCCAGTTGGTGTGAGCAACGCTGTGCAGTTCGCGGGCCTTCTTGAGAGCGGCCTCATCAACACCCATGGCGTTGGCAAGATCGAAGGCGTTGAACATATCCGTCATACGGCTTTCAGCTTCACGGAGCTTACCCATGTAGTAAGCGTGCATGCCGGAAATCGTGCGCTTCATCTGGGCTTCGGTCTTGTCCTTGTGGCAGCGCAGGCAGGTTTCCTTCACGTAGTACTTGGAGCTCGTGGCCCAGTGGTTCGTGTAGGTCTTGCCGTCCTTGCCCTTAACCTTGGGCATATGGCAGTCCTTGCAGTCCACGCCGGCCTTGCCGTGCTTACTCGTCCAGTACGTCTCAACATCGGGGTGCTGCAGCTTGGTCAGCAGCGCACCGGTGGTGTTGTGCTTGAAGTCCTTGAAGTTGATGTGCTTGTAGAAGTCATCAATGCGGTCAACAGCGACGAACGGGAAGACGTTGGTGCGCTGATCGGACATCTTCACAGGCTTACCGGTCTTGGTATCGATACCCGGGTTGCAGTTGTACTCAACGTGGCACTGAGCGCACATGAGCTTGGAGTCCGCCTTTTCAAGGATGGCGATCTTACGGGTAAAGCCGCGCACGCCCATATCCTTAACTTCGATCTTGGTGCGGTTCGGATCTTCGGAGTAGACCGTCGGGAAATCCGTACGGGTCAGAGCCTGAATCAGACCGTCACGCACGACACGGGGTTTGGCCGAGTGCGGATCGTGGCAGAAGTTGCAGTTAACCGAGTGGCTCGTCTTGCGGGCCATGTCAACGACATTGCTTTCACGCGAGAACGCGGCGCCTTCAACCTTGTCGCCCATGTAGGCCCAGTCAAGCATCAGGTCGGTGGACTTACAGCTGATGCATACGGGGTTGGCGGCAGCTGCCGTCCCCGGACGACGCGGTTTCTGCAGGTTATCCTTCGGATACAGGTCGTTCATGACCTTCCAGGCATCGATCGCACCGCTGCCCATGGAGAGATAGAGCCAGCCGTCCTTCGGAACAAAGCGGCCGCCGAAAGCACGGTCGCAGAGGAACTGATCAAGCACGGCGAAGGTGTGGCTGCGGAGTTCCGCATGTTCCTTCGTAAAGCCGTGGCCGCCCAAAGCGCGGTCAAAGAACGGATCGGGCGCAACGCCTTCAGCGGCCTTCTTGCTGGCACGCGGCGTACGCTGATCATTGACCTTATACATCGACTTGAACTGTGCAGGGTGGCAACTGCCGCAGGTCTTCGGATCCATGCTCGTCACAGGGCGGGTGTCTTTGCCCGGCGCCTTCAGATGCTTTGCAAGACCCGTGTGGCAGGAGGTGCAGGAAACGCTCTTATGAGCGCCGCTCTTATGAAAATCACCGACATTACTGTGGCAGGCCACGCACATCGTGGTGTTGACCTTCTCAGCAGCTGACGCATTGGGGGCGATTGCCAAAGCAACCGCAGCGGCCAAGCAGGCCTGCATCACGTGTTTGATCATGTTGTGTCTCCTTTTATTTACCCGCCGCAAGACCACAACATCAAGTCCCCGCGGATTCCTTATATGAAGCTTATTTTCACACAATTTCGGGATAATCTGAAGAATGTCTTAAGAATCCGACATATTGAGCCGTCTCAGTGAGTTACTGCCCGTCATGATTTACGTTTGGGCCAAATGGCGCGCCACGACTGACTTAAGCGATGATTAAGAAAGCGGGGTTTGCTGCAGAAAAAATCTTTTCGATACGAAAGGCGTAAGGGTATATCCCTACAAAAATTTATAAAACTCAGAGGCAACACAGCAACAAAAAGCCCGGCCACCCACAACGGGAAACCGGGCCGAAACCGCTTCTTCTTTTGTGTTTCGTCAGAGGACTTCGCGGCCGATCAGATCGTAGTCACGGCTGTCGGTGACCTTTACGTCGACAAAGTCACCGGGATTGAGGTGTCTGTCGGTGGTCACATAAATCACGCCGTCAATATCGGGGGCGTCCGCCGTTGTGCGGCCCACGGCAACGCCGTCCTCATCTTCGCTCTCGTCAATCAAAACACGCTGCACGGTGCCGATCTTTTTGCGGAGGTTTTCCGCGGAAATCTCCGCCTGCACCTGCATGAAGCGCTCGCGGCGCTCTTCGCGCACTTCCTCGGGCAGCTGTCCGGGTAAAGCGTTTGCGGCAGCGCCTTCCACGGGGCTGTACGCAAAGCACCCCACCCGATCGAGCCGGGCTTCCCGCAGAAAATCCAGAAGGTACTCAAACTCTTCTTCCGTCTCCCCCGGGAATCCCGCAATAAAGGTCGAACGGATCGTGATGTCGGGGCACAGTGCCCGCCAGGCGGCAATACGCTCGAGATTCTTTTCAGCGCTTGCCGGCCGCTTCATCGCTTTTAAAACCCGCGGATGCGCGTGCTGAAACGGAACATCGAGGTACGGCAGAATCTTTCCTTCGGCCATAAGCGGAATAATGTTGTCAACCGACGGGTACGGATAAACGTAATGCAGCCGCACCCAGGCGCCAAGATCACCCAAAGCCCGCGCGAGTTCCAAAAGCCGGGTTTTGACGGGCTTGCCGCCCACAAACCCCGTGCGGTAGCCCGTGTCAAGCCCGTAAGCGGCCGTATCCTGGCTGATCACGAGAAGCTCTTTGACGCCGCCTTCCACAAGATTGTCGGCTTCCCGCAAAACGTCTCCGATCGGGCGGCTCACAAGGTCACCTCTTAGGCTCGGAATAATGCAAAACGTGCAGTGATGCGAACAGCCCTCACTGATCTTAAGGTAGGCGTAGTGCGAGGGCGTGAGTTTGATGCCCGCGTTGGGGACTAAGTCCGAAAACGGTTCGTGCGGCCGCGGCAGATGCTGATGCACGAGTTTTAAGGTCTCTGCGGTTGAATCGGGACCGGTCACCCCGAGAAGCTTCGGAATGCGCTGCATCACCCAGTTGTCGCCTTCAGGTGTTTTCTTGCCGCCCAAGCACCCCGTCACAATGACGCGTCCGTTTTCACGCATTGCTTCCGTGATCGCTTCAATACTTTCGGCGACCGCCGCGTCAATAAAGGCGCACGTGTTCACGATCACAATGTCGCTGTGACGGTAGTCGCGGGCAATGAGGTACCCTTCCGCTCTCAATTCCGTCACGATCCGTTCGGTGTCAACAAGCGCCTTGGGGCAGCCGAGGCTCACAAAACCCACGCTCGGCACTGTTTTTTGCGTTGTACCGGTCATTTCTGAGGTTCCTCAAGTGTCTTGTCTTCGGGTTCGATCCAGATTAAGGCCGCATGCCGCCCCGTTTTTTCGCCGTCACGGCGGTAGCTGTAAAAGTGTGCGGGATCTGCAACGGTGGAAAGCCCGCAGTCTTCGACATCCCTCACCCCTTCGCGCTTTAATGCTTCAGAAGCGTAGGCCGCCAGACTCAGAAAACATTTACCGGGTTCGCCCGCCGCTTTCACGGCGCCCTTAACATCTCCGAAGTGCGCCTTAAACGTTCGTGCGGTTTCTTCACTTGTTTCAAAATCGTCAAACCCGATTCGGGGGCCAAGCCAGGCTTTAAACTGAGCGTCCGGATTTCCGAGGCGCTCCCGCAGACGGCGCACGGTCTTTTCCACAATCCCGGCCGCAAGGCTTCGCCAGCCCGCATGCACGGCGGCAACGGCCTTCCCGTCTTTTTCAGCAATGAGTACCGGCAGGCAGTCGGCGACCTGCACCGCGCACACTACGCCCGGGGTGAGCGACGTCTGCGCGTCCGCTTTCACCTCATCCCTTTCCACAGTCTCAGCGTCAACGACATCCGTGCCGTGCACCTGCGTCATCCAGCGGGGCTCTCCCGGCGTCATCTGCGCAACAAGGCTGCGGTTCATGCGCACGCAGGAGGCGTTATCTGAAACGTGCACTCCGACATTAAGCCCCATGATGCCTTCCGGACCACCCCAGGGCCCCGATGAGACGCCCCCTACACGTTCGGTAAAAAGCGCCCCGACACGTTGACCAAGATCCGGACGGATCACGTCCGATTCCGTTTTCCAAGCTATTGCCATTTTTAAATCCACAAAAGCACAAAGCGGCCGCAGTTTAACCGTCTGCAGCCCACAATAATCAGTCAAATACATGGACCGGCTCCGTCGGTCCGAAACCGAGTTCATCCATGAGTCCCGCCATATCCTCAGGCGCCGGCGCAAACCATTCTGAGGCCGCGCCCGTCGCGGGATGCGTAAGCCGCAGACGGCTTGCGTGAAGGGCCTGACGGGGAAAGCCGTTGACCGCCTGCGCTTCTTTGGGAAAGACTGAAGCGCTTGTGCGGTAAACGGGGTCCCCGATTAACGGCATCCCCACGGTCGAAAGATGCACACGAATCTGGTGCGTGCGCCCGGTTTCAAGGCGGCAGGCCACCCAGCTCACGGCACGGCCCTCAATGTAGGCAGTGTCCACGAGCCGACAGTGGGTTTTTGCGGGGCGGCTGCCGGCCCCGCCGCGGCAGACAAACTTCTGGGGATTACGCGGATCGCGCCCGATCGCGCGGTCGACAAAACCCGCCTCGGGTGCAATGCCCGCCACTATCGCCCAGTACTCACGGGCGACGGCGTGTTCCTGCAGCTGCCGCACGAGGTTAAGCTGCGCTGCTTCATTCCGCGCGACAACCATGAGGCCTGAGGTGAGCTTATCGAGCCGGTGCACGATCCCGGCTCTCGGGAGTTTTCTGAGTTCCGGATAACGGAAGAGAAGCCCGTTTAAAAGGGTACCCTGCCAGTTGCCGGCCGCCGGGTGCACCACCAGGCCCGCGGGTTTATTGATAACGATGATGTCGCGGTCTTCATAGACTGTTTCAAATTCGATGCCGTCTTGGGGCTCAAAGGCGCTTTCTTCAGGAAGCGGCATCGGCCGCACTTCGAGCACATCACAGGCCGCCGCCTTCTGACGCACGCTTTTAGCCGGTTCCCCGGACACCGTGACGCGCCCGGCCTCAATCCAGCTTTGGATGCGGGCGCGGCTTACCTCAGGGATTTTGCGAGCAAGGATCTTGTCGAGGCGTTCCTCGCCCTCGTCAAAACCAAGTTCGAAACGGTAACAGTCCGGGAGGCTCGCTGCCGAAGGCGGCATAATTGCGAAATCGTCATCGTCGCCCTCTTCTGCGGGCACGGCATCCCCGATATAATCGGAAAACTTTTCTTCTGTCGTTTTATTCATCATGAACCTGAAACATCCGATGCGTCTGCGTCTGGCCGGTCTTTTTGCTGCCGCAACAGCGGCCGTCTCCATGACCGGCTGCGGCTGGCTGCAGGATCTGGAAATCGATCCCACCCGCGACTGGAGCGCCAATCAGCTCTACACCGAAGGGCGTGCCGCCATGGCTGACAGCAACTGGACCCTGGCGAAGGATTACTATACCAAGCTTGAGGCCCGCTACCCGTTCGGCGCCTATGCGCAGCAGGCTCAGATCGACCTCGCGTATGTGTATTTTAAGGATGACGATGCGGCAAGTGCCGTGCAGACCCTGGACCGTTTCCTGCGCGCCTACCCGAACCACCCCAACAGCGACTACGCGCTTTACTTAAAGGCGCTTGCCACGCTTAACGAACGCGACGGGTGGCTCTCCTCCTTTACGCGTCAGGATCTCTCCGAGCGTGACGCCCAGGCCGCACGTGACGCGTTTGACCTCTTTAAGGAACTTGCAGGGCGCTTCCCGGATTCCCGCTATGCAGCCGAAGCCCGGCGCCGCATGCATGAACTTGTCATCGCCCAGGCCAATCATGAACTCTCCACGGCGCGCTTTTACTTTGTCCGCAAGGCCTATGTGGCGGCAATTAACCGCGCTAAGGTAGTGCTCACGGACTTTCAGCAGACATCCGCATCGGATGAGGCCATGCAGATCATCGCCGACAGCTACCATGAGCTCGGGCTCACGGACCTTGAGGCCGACATGCGCCGCGTGATGGAAATGAACAAAAACCGCGCTCGCTGATATTTTTAAGCCGCCGGTAATGCGAAAGGATCCCGATTTTGGGATCCTTTCGTTTTTTCAGAGCTTGAGTTTTTCAATCAATCAGAAGAAACCGCGCTTCTTTTCGGACATCGAGATGTAGATGTTCTTCACCTGGCTGTAGTGAGAAAGCATCATTTTGTGCGTTTCGCGGCCGATACCGGACTTCTTGTAGCCGCCAAAGGGCGTGCCCGCGGGCAGTTCGTTGTAGGTGTTGACCCACATACGGCCCGTTCTCACGCCGCGCGCCACACGAAGCGCACGGTTGATGTCGCGGGTCCAGACGGCGCCGCCGAGCCCGTATTCGCTTTCGTTGGCAAGGCGCACCGCCTCTTCCTCGGTCTTAAATTTAATCACGCAGGCAACCGGCCCGAAGATTTCTTCCTGCGCAACACGCATCTTGTTGTCGACGTTGGCGAGCAGCGTGGGCTTCATAAAGGCGCCGGTCGGGCAGGCACGCTCGCCGCCGCAGACAACCTTCGCCCCCTCTTTTTCGCCGAGTTTGACGTAGTCGATGATCTTCTGAAGGTGACGTTCGTTAATCTGCGCACCGACCTGCGTGGACATATCCGTGGGATCGCCCACCTTCACCTTCTTAAAGGCTTCGGTAAGTGCCGCGACGAACTTGTCATAAATCCCTTCCTGCACGAAGATGCGGGAACCCGCGCAACAGACCTGGCCCTGGTTAAAGAGAATGCCGATCTGAGCGCCTTCAATCGCCTTGTCAAGCTGAGCGTCATCAAAGATGATGTTGGCGGACTTGCCGCCCAATTCAAGCGTAGCGGGAATGAGGCGCTTGGCGGCGGCTTCCGCAACCGTATAGCCCACTTCCGTGGAACCGGTGAAGGCAAGCTTGTCAAAGCCCGGGTTATCAAGCATTGCCTGACCGCTCACGGAACCGCGGCCCGTGATAATGTTGACGACACCGGCAGGCAGCACCTTGGCAAGGAGCTTGCCGAACTCGTTTAATGAGAGGGGCGTCGTGGAAGAAGACTTAATCACGACCGTGTCGCCCGCCGCCAGGGCCGGCGCAATCTTCCAGGCAGCCATCAGGAACGGGAAGTTCCAGGGAACAATTTGCCCCACCACGCCGATCGGCTCACGGATAATAAGGGAGAGCGTGTTTTCGTCAAAGGCTGTTGCGGAACCTTCGTCGGCTCTCAGGCACCCGGCAAAGTAGCGGAAGTGATCCACGGCAAGCGGCACATCCACAAGCGTCGTTTCACGGATGGGCTTACCGTTATCGAGCGTTTCCACCATCGCGAGCTTTTCGGCGTTGGCTTCAATGAGGTCGGCGATTTTAAGAAGGATTTCGCTTCGCTCCTGCACGCTCGTTTTGGACCACGTTGCAAAAGCGGCGCGCGCAGCCTTAACGGCACGGTCGACGTCGGCAGCCGACGCGTCTGCGCACTCAGCGAGCTTTTCGCCGGTCGCGGGGTTTGTGGTCACAAAGGTCTTGCCGCCTTCGGCATCCACCCATTCACCGTTGATGAAAAGACCGTAACGGGCATCAATCAGATTCTTTGTCATTGCGGAATCTCCAGACAATTGCTTGTAATAACTGTTAGCTATTGAAAAACGACTTTCGATAAAGCCGTTTCGTTGATGTTCAGCATAGGCCGATTCCTGACGCAGTCAACGCCGCAAAAGTCGTAATCCGATAGCCCCCGAACGGCGTAGCAAGGAGAAATTTCCGCACAAAATCAGCGGTGCAAAAGGACTAGGCAAAAAAATCGGACAGAGCTTGAAACAACCCTGTCCGAAAACTTAAGTTCGGTGAGCCTGAGCGACTGTTGCGCTCAGGCTTTTTTTGCTTCGGCCGATTACTTCTTGGCGGCGCAGATTTCGCAGCGGGGCTTAATCTGCTTGAAGAAGTCGTTGCCCTTGTCGTCCACAAGGATGAAGGCCGGGAAGTCTTCAACCTGGATCTTATAGACGGCTTCCATGCCGAGTTCCGGGAACTCAATGCATTCAATGCTCTTAATCGAAGACTGAGAGAGCACCGCAGCAACGCCGCCGATCGTACCGAGGTAGAAGCCGCCGTGCTTCTTGCAGGCATCGGTCACAACCTGAGTACGGTTACCCTTGGCAATCATCACCATCGAGCCGCCGTGGCTCTGGAAGAGATCAACATAGGGATCCATACGGTTGGCAGTGGTCGGGCCCATCGAGCCGCAGGGCATGCCCTTCGGGGTCTTGGCCGGGCCTGCGTAGAGAACCGGGTAATCCTTCATGTACTGCGGCAGATCCTCACTCTTGTCAAGGCGTTCCTTCAGGCGGGCGTGCGCAATATCGCGGGCCACAATGATGGTGCCCGTGAGCGAGACGCGCGTGGCAACCGGGTACTTGGAAAGTTCAGCGCAGATCGCCTTCATCGGCTGGTTGAGGTCGATCTTAACGGTCTTGCCTTCGCCGGCCTTGCGGTATTCCTCAGGAATGAGTTCGCCCGGATTGGTGTCGAGCTTTTCAATCCAGAAGCCGTCCTTGTTGATCTTGCACTTGATGTTGCGGTCCGCAGAGCAGCTCACGCCCATGCCGATCGGACAGCTAGCGCCGTGACGCGGCAGACGGATCACGCGGATGTCGTGGGCCATGTACTTGCCGCCGAACTGAGCACCCAGACCAATGTTCCAGGCTTCTTCGAGAAGCTTCTTTTCGAGTTCCACGTCGCGGAAGGCGCGGCCCGTTTCGTCACCGGTCGTCGGGAGGTTGTCGTAGTAGTGGGTGGAAGCAAGCTTCACGGTGAGAAGGTTCTTCTCTGCGGAGGTACCGCCCACGACGAAGGCGATGTGGTACGGCGGGCAGGCAGCCGTGCCGAGGGTCTTCATCTTTTCAACGAGGAAAGGAACGAGCTTGGCCGGATTCAAAACAGCCTTCGTTTCCTGATAGAGGTAGGTCTTGTTGGCAGAGCCGCCGCCCTTGCAGACGCACAGGAACTTGTATTCCATGCCTTCGGTGGCTTCGATGTCAATCTGAGCAGGAAGGTTGCACTTCGTGTTCACTTCGTCGTACATCGTGAGCGGGGCGTTCTGCGAATAACGCAGGTTTTCTTCCGTATAGGTCTTGTAGACGCCCTTGGAAATCGCTTCTTCATCGCAGAAACCGGTCCAGACGCTTTGGCCCTTTTCGCCGTGAACGATGGCGGTACCGGTGTCCTGGCAGTAGGGGAGCTGTCCCTTGGCGGCCACTTCAGCGTTACGAAGGAACGTGAGCGCAACGAACTTGTCGTTCTCGCTTGCTTCCGGATCCTTCAGAATCTTCGCAAGCTGCAGGTTGTGCGCGCGGCGCAGATGGAAGGACACATCGCGGAAAGCGGTGTTGATCATCTGGGTGAGACCTTCGGCCTCGACTTTCAGGATCGGATGACCTTCGAAATCACCGACGGAGACGTACTCCTTTGTGAGGAGGTAGTACTCCGTATCGTCCTTACCGAGCTGGAACATCGGCGCGTATTTGAATTCAGGTGCTTGTGCCATTTTTTATACCTATTACGGTTGGAGTCTTAGCACCCGTAAACATACTCCCCTTTTGGTATTTCGTCTGCTGTTAAAAGGTTAAAGTTACCCCGCCGTTTTGCGCTGAGAAGGATTTATTAAGCTCTTTTACCTACAACCTTCGGAGAATCCTTGCTCTCCTATAGAAACTGCCGTACGGCCGGCGGCATTCTGCGGCATCTCAAAGGCAAAAACGGTTGCCTCGGCGTCAGACCTCACCCAAACGCGCCCGCCGTGCACACGGGCAATGGACTCAACCATTGCAAGTCTGATGCCGGTGCCGCCGTCGGTACGGCTTCGTGCGGGATCAGCCCTGAAAAACCGCTCAAAGACGTGCGCGATCTTGTCCGCGGGAATCGGTGTTCCTTTGTTTTTAACGGTCACCCTCACCCATGGAGTAATTCCCAAACTAAACAACCCGCGCTTGAAAGCGCGGGGT